>Ga0209362_1000968_pt1 | contig 23922 bp, 16 predicted proteins | sample SaaInlV_165m_DNA_FD_184680 | JGI IMG/M metagenome (GOLD analysis project Ga0209362, IMG submission 184680) | Marine microbial communities from expanding oxygen minimum zones in the Saanich Inlet - Saanich Inlet SI037_S3LV_110m_DNA (SPAdes)... | ecosystem: Environmental > Aquatic > Marine >... | reverse complement strand
GGGAAATGTTGGTGGTTCAATTGCAGGAACCGGGGAGGTCGGTTCTTTCGTTTCGCCAGGCGCGGCAAAAGGATCAAAAGTGGGAGGATCGGGCGTCGCCGGAGGTGTCGTCGGTGCGGTTTCCGGTTCAAGTGGTGGTAGAATCGGAGTAGGTTTGGGACTTGGTACGGGTTCGGGTTCTGGTTCCGGTGTTGGACTCGGTGAAGGTTCGGTCGGTTCCGGAGGCGTGGGTACGGGAGGTGCAAAAGGGTCTGGCTTAAGGGAGGGAGGTGCAGGCGGGGTTGTCGAGGAGGGCGCTTCGGGTATCTCCGGAGAAGTTGGTGTTCCCGATGTGGATTCACTTGGCTCTTCCGTAACCGCAGGGGTGGGAGGCGCGATCGAGGGGGGCGTTGGAAGAACTTCCTTCGAACCCTCTATTCCATTTAGCAAGTCTTGGAGAGGTTCACCATTTTCGAATCTAATTTCCGAAGTTTTTTTGCCGCTCTCATTCCATTCGGAGCAAATGCCATGCTCTTTGTCATCTTGCCAATTGTAGTCGAATGCTTGCTGTCCGTTTTCAAACCAACCTTTTGCATTCCCCTCTTTTTTGTCTTTAACGAAGCTTGCCACGAGGCGTTGTTTTCCATTCTCGTACCAAACTGTGCGAATGCCGTGCATCTCGTCGCGTTGGTAATAAATGCGGAACTTTGGTTGTCCCGTGGGATACCATTCGGAGGCGGGGCCCTCGCGAAGTCCATGCCGATAAATCGTGGAGGATTTTCGGCGACCATCCTCATGCCATTCGAGTGCTTCACCGTGTGGTTTTTCGTCGCGCAATTCGACAGCGAAAGCCTTGTTCCCATTTGGAAACCATTCCGCCTTAACCCCGTTTAGCTTTCCTTTCCGATAGTTCTCTTCCCGTAACAACTCTCCTGTCATTCTGTATTCTCTGGAAGGACCGTCCCGCTCCCCGTTATAAAAGGAAATTTCGCGGCGTTTACGACCATTGTAGTAGTATTCAGTGGTGAATCCATGTCGCTTTCCTGCATGCCAAGAAGAGATTGATTTTGTAGGGCTCTGCTCGAAAGTCTCGATTGCTCGTCCCGTAAAAACAGGGGATTCCTCCGTGGCATTGCCTTCTCCGCCGACTAGGCGAATATGACCATCGTTCCCTTGGTCGAGCCAGTGGAGCATGACCGTTTGTTCGTCGGTCGTCAGTTGTGTCGAACTTACGCAACCAAAAACTAAGGATAGGAGAGAAATGCAAATGAAGAGATTGAATGGCGATTTCATAGCTTTTTACCCATACTGTCTCCCGCAAGGAAAGGTTGCAAGAGGTTTTTAAGGTTTTGCTTGGCCGATAAAACGCTGAAAATCAGACTTCATTTTGCCACTCAAACTGCTAAATAAGTTTGTGCAGAAAAGGACCTTTTGTTTTTATGGGGGAACCTATGCAGTACTATTACATCGATTCAAATGGGAAGACGGCGGGACCCTTAGGGGAAGAAAAGCTTCGTGAGTTTCATGCAAATGGAGAGATTAAGGATGATACGGAGATTGCCGCAGTCGGTGCGGTCGAATGGACGACTTTTTCCAGTATTCTTTCAGATTCGCTTCAAGTATCGCCTCTTCAGAGTGCACCCTCGTCGCCACCTCCCTTATCCGATTCGGTCTTGCTCCCGCCTTCCGAGGTAACTGGTGACATTGCCGCCGTCCCGGTTGTCTCGACGGGTTCAATCAGTTGCGATGAAATCGATTTCGAAGTGCTCGGTGACGACCTTCAGGTTGTCGAGGTGGAACTGGATCCCGGAGAAACCGTCATTGCCGAGGCCGGTGCCATGAATTATATGGAAGACGGGATTTCCTTTGAGGCCAAGATGGGTGATGGTTCCCGCCCAAATGAAGGACTCTTCGGCAAACTTCTTAGTGCAGGTAAGCGTGTTCTGACAGGTGAATCCATCTTCTTGACCCATTTTACCAATAAGGGATCCGGTAAGAGGCGCGTAGCTTTTGCGGCTCCCTATCCCGGCAAGATTCTAGACCTGAACATGGCCGAACTAGGAAAGGAGGTGTTTTGCCAAAAAGACTCTTTTCTTTGCGCTGCCCATGGTACGGAGGTTTCCATTGCTTTTCAGAAGCGACTTGGTGCAGGTTTCTTCGGTGGAGAAGGCTTTATTCTGCAAAAACTCAAGGGAGACGGCATGGCTTTTTCCCACGCCGGAGGCACTGTTGTAAGAAAGGAGTTGAATGGTCAAACTCTTCGGGTGGACACCGGTTGCATCGTGGCCTTCACGTCGGGTGTTGATTACGACATTCAAATGGCCGGGGGCCTCAAGTCTATGTTTTTTGGCGGAGAAGGCCTTTTTCTCGCTACGCTAAGTGGGCATGGGACCGTTTGGTTGCAAAGTCTTCCGTTTTCTCGCTTGGCGGATCGTATCTTGCAATCGGCTCCGTCGGTTGGCGGCAAGTCCCAAGGAGAAGGTTCCGTTCTTGGTGGCCTCGGCCGTCTCTTGGATGGCGATTAAGCGGAGTTTGCCAACTCAAGGGGTTCTGGGATTGCGACGGACCAGATTGAAGACCCGCGCTACTCGTTTTCCTTGGCGAAAAATTCCTCCCAAGCTTGTCTCTCCTTCCTTGTGGGTCGGGGCGTAGTTGAGCTCCGACTGAATCTGGGCATCGCTTTGCGATGTTCTCTGGCGGTCGTGTAGTCTTCCTCGGGCGTTAGGTCTTTTAGGTACTCTGCCACGGTTTTAGCTCCTACGCGTTTCTCTACAATTGCGATCACTTGTAAGCTCTTGTTCATCCCGTCTTTCCTCACAGTTATGATGTCACCTGAGGTAACTTCTCGGGAGGGCTTGGCTTTCAGGTCTGCTATCTTTACCTTTCCCGCCTTGCAGGACTCGATGGCCAATGTACGTGTCTTGAACACCCTTGTCGCCCATAACCATTTGTCGATCCGCACCGTACTTCGGGCATCAGTCATTTGTCATCATCCTCTCCTATGAGAGATGGAGATTGGATCGAGGAGGTCATCTTGAAGGCTATTTTAATCGAGATTACCGAGCCATTCTTCAAGTGAATCTCCAATGGCGCTCCGGCCGTGGTCGGGGGAAATACATCTTTTATTTCCTCAGAGTTTATTCCCTGTCGCCGAAGCGAATAGGGTAGGAAGTTGTAAAGCACGGGATGATAATTGTCCAAATCAGGCAAAACCTGATCCCGCTTGGAGAAAACAATGCCCTCCAAAAGAAAACTCAAAGTTCGCTCATCCGTTAATTCCAAACCCTTGGCTATTTTTGCCAAGCTCTTTATTCCGGCGTGTCGAATACCGTTTTCTAGGTCGTTCACAATGGAAGTGGCCACGCCGGACTCCTTTGCCAATTGACCTTGAGTGAAACCCCTGAGCTTCCGCTCTTTTTTTAGTACTATTCCAAAAGCCTTGATTTTTTCTCGAGCCATAACCATCTTACATGGTATAGTCCTCGATTTCGTCAACATTATTCACCTAACTTGTTTACAGCCAACAATTATTTAATTGAGGGAATCAGACTGATTCTTAACAGTCTTCGGATTCCCCACCCTTTTTTAGATCTTAGCTACTTGCTGTTTTCGGGCTTTTTCGGACCGCATTTTTCGCACTACCAAGTTGAATCGTGTTTATTTCGATTCATTGCTCTCCGGATGAGGCTTCTCCGTTGGATTGATTCCCAATACCTGCGCTTCAAAAAGGAGGGTTCCATTGGCTTCGGTACTGTTTAAGTCAACGTGAGAGGGAAGTTGAAGGCGCAACCGGAGTGTGGAACCGATCTTTAAATTGATATTTTCTTCGTTGGCGGATGACGTTCCTTCCATCTCCGTTAAAGGTTGCTGGGAATTTAGATTTTTCGGCAAGTTGCCTTTCGCTTTGCCGTTGTCTTCTTCTTTTCCGCCAAAACTGCCGAAATCTCGCGCTGCATCGATAAAATCCGAGAACTGCTCTTTTTTGTTAACGGCTACCCAGACCAAGGTTCCCGCGACAAGTACGATCACGGCAATGAATTTTTTGTTCAAACCCATCCCGATGTCCGGCTTATCGGGTCGCGGTCCATCGATGTCCTCGTCCCATTCTTCCCATTCCTTTTTCTTTCGCCTGCGCTCGATAAAGGAGCCCGAGATAATGGAAAGCTCGTACAATACGTAAAGAGGGATAGTGAGAATACTAAGGCTTACCGGATCTCCGCCAGGGGTGATCAGCGCTGCCGAAATCATGAGAATGACAAATACCATTCGCCGGTTGTTTCTCAGTTTTTCTACTGAAAGAACCCCAATCCAAGTGAGCAGTACGATGATGAGCGGGAATTCGAAGGCAAGACCCACTGCGAAGGTCATCCAGATTACCGTGCTGTAATAGTTGCCTGCTTCCGGTCTGTAGGTGTCGAGTCCGAGTACGTCGAAAGTGAACTCAATGGTAAAGGCCAGTGAGAAGGGCAGGATGATGAAATAGGTCATTGCTGCTCCCGCAATGAATAGTAAAAAGGCCACCACGCAACCGGGCAAGAGCACGGATTTTTCCTTTATGGTCAATCCGGGTATCACGAATCCACCGATGAAATAGAAAATAAAGGGCAAGGATATCCCCAAGCCGCCCAAAAAACATATCTTCATTGCAATGAAAATAGGAGAATAAGAACGGATGACCTGAAGGAGGTGCCGGTTCTGACCGGCTTTGAAATGTGAAAGAATGCGAGTCCTATGGTGCGGGTCGTCTATGCCCCATTCCATTAGCGTCTGTTCGTCAGCGTTTCTTAAAGTACCAAGATCGATGTCCTTGTCGTGGAGAGGTTCGATATATTGCTCGAGGCCGATCCCTTGAAGGTCGACGTCGATTTCTCCAAAGTCGTCCACGGCCGTGACCAATGGTTGCTGTAGAATCTGGACTGATTCGTCAATGAATACGGCAACCCCTAAGCATCCCACGATAAAAGCAACGGCACACTTAAAAATAACCCATCGCAAATCTTCGAGGTGTTCAAGGAAGTGCATCTGGTTGGGGTCCGGCTTCTTTTTCTCTTTTGGTTTGAGTGCCCCCAGCAAGCCGTCATCGCGGAAACGCTCCGCAAAGCTTTTCGGTTTTTGTTCTTCAACTGGTTCTGGGTCGCTCATCGTAATTGCGATTCAGGCAACATTTCCATTCTGGGAACTTTGCCTGAAACAGTACATTTTAAGCCTCAAAAAGGGAGGATTGGCAAAACTATTTTATCAATTTAAGCGTGTTGAGATGATGGAAGTAGCACGTTGACAATATTCACTAAAATGACATTTATTACACCTAGTAATATTCCCCTTACAGCTCCACCCCATACGCCCATCTGAATTTTTCTCTATTTACTGTTACTTTTTATATAAACCCGCACCAAACATGGCTAAAAAGCAAAAAAAGAAAGTTAAGAAATCAAACTCACCTGCTCTGAAGTACGTTTATGACTTTGGCAAAAAGACCGATGGAGACGCCACTCAACGTTCTCTCCTTGGTGGCAAGGGCGCAAACTTGGCCGAAATGGCTCGCATGGGGTTGCCAGTTCCTCCCGGGTTTACCATTACGACTGAGGTTTGCACTCATTTCTACGCGAATGATAATAATTACCCTGATGTTTTAGAAGCACAGGTTCGGAGGTCCGTTGCACTTACTGAGAAACAACTTGGCAAGAAACTAGGCGATCTTAAAAAACCGCTCCTTCTCTCGGTTCGTTCCGGTGCTCGTGACTCCATGCCGGGCATGATGGATACCATTCTCAATCTCGGCTTGAATGACGATACGGTTGAGGCCCTTGCCGCGTCTTCGGGGAATTCTCGTTTTGCATGGGATTGCTACAGGCGTTTTATCCAAATGTACGGCGACGTCGTGATGGGTGTTCAGAAGCTGGATGGCGAAGAGCACGATCCCTTTGAAAGCGTTATCGACGGTTTGAAGGAGGAACTTTTCCCTAAAGAAAAAGGCGAGATTGATGATAATCGTCTAAACGTTACTCAAATGAAAGAGCTTGTTTCTCGATTCAAGTCATTGGTCAGAGAGCGCGCAGGGAGCGATTTCCCAACTTGCCCATGGGAGCAGCTTTGGGGTTCTGTCGGTGCTGTCTTCGGTTCTTGGATGAACGATAGGGCCGATGTCTACCGTCGCAAATACGGCATTCCGGCCTCGTGGGGAACCGCAGTGAATGTGCAGGCCATGGTATTTGGTAATTCCGGAAAAAAATCGGGCTCTGGTGTAGGTTTTACTCGTGACCCCGCGAGTGGCGAGAAGGTGCTGTATGGTGAGTTTCTTACTAATGCCCAAGGAGAAGACGTGGTGGCTGGTGTTCGTACCCCTAGGCCCGTCTCCCAGCTCAAGCGTGTTCTTCCCAAAGCTTATAGCGGTTTGGTCGCCGTACAAAAGAAGCTCGAGAAGCACTTTAAGGACATGCAGGATTTCGAGTTTACCATCGAGGACGAAAAGCTTTACATGCTTCAAACGCGTAATGGTAAGCGGACTGGCATCGCTGCAGTTCGGATTGCCGCCGAGATGGTGAAAGAACGTCTCATCGACTGGAAAACGGCTATAACTCGTGTTCCTGCCGAGCAACTCGATCAAGTGTTGTCCCCTGTGTTCGATGCTGCCGCGGCAAAGAAAGCAGACCTTCTTTGCAAAGGTTTGCCTGCCGGTCCCGGTGCTGCGAGTGGACGTATCTTTCTTAACGCGGATCGAGCTGTGGTCGAAGCGAAGAAGGGTCCCGTATTGCTCACTCGCGTTGAAACCTCCCCCGAGGACTTGCGCGGAATGATTGCGGCAGAAGGTATTCTTACTTCTCGTGGCGGCGTATCCTCCCATGCCGCCTTGGTTGCGCGCCAGATGGGCAAGGTTTGCGTATGTGGAGCCGCTGATCTGGAAGTCGATTACAAGGCTCGCACAGTCAAGGTTGCCGGCAAGACCTTTAAGGAAGGTGACTACCTTTCGATCAATGGCACGAGCGGCGAGGTGTTTGCGGGCGAGCTTAAAACAGCTCCTTCGGAGATCATACAAGTTCTCGTAGATAAAAAACTGGATCCCAAGAAGAGCAACGATTACCAGAATTTCTCAAAGTTGATGGGCTGGTGCGAAAAAGCCACCAAGATGAGCGTTCGTACTAATGCCGACTCTCCGTCCCAAGTGGCCAATGCAATTGCTTTCGGGGCATCTGGGATTGGGCTCTGTCGTACCGAGCATATGTTTTTCGAGGGTAATCGGATCGACGCTATGCGCGAAATGATTTTGGCCGAGGAAGAAGATGCTCGCCGCAAGGCCCTAAAGAAGCTTTTGCCCTATCAGCGACGGGATTTTGCCGGAATTTTCAAGGCTCTCGAAGGTCGTCCGGCTACCATCCGTTTGCTCGATCCGCCTCTTCATGAGTTTCTCCCTCATGATGAATCTGCTCAGCGTGGTCTTGCCAAAAAACTTGGTGTTTCCTTAGCTTCGATAAAGAAGCGCGTAGAAGATCTTCACGAATTCAATCCTATGCTCGGTCACCGAGGCTGTCGTCTCGGCATTTCATACCCCGAGGTTACGGAAATGCAGGCTCGGGCCATTTTCGAAGCTGCCGTTCAAGTGCAATCTACTGGAATCGACGTCAGTCCTGAAATCATGGTTCCGCTTGTGGGTTTCCCCAGAGAGCTCGAGCTTCAGGTGGAAGTTATTCACCGGGTAGCCAAGGAGGTTTTTGCTGCCAAGGGAGCCAAGGTGAAGTATTTAGTGGGCACAATGATTGAAATCCCAAGAGCGGCCCTGACTGCCGACGAGATAGCCAAGACAGCCCAGTTCTTTAGTTTCGGGACAAACGATCTTACCCAGACTGCTCTGGGTATGAGTCGCGATGACTCCGGGAGCTTCTTGTCGAATTATACTGAACTTGATATTTTGCCTCAAAACCCCTTCGCCAGTATCGACCAGAGTGGCGTTGGCAAGCTCATGGAGTCCGGGGTAAGACTTGGCAGGAAAGGCCGGCGTAATATCAAGCTTGGAATCTGTGGAGAGCACGGAGGTGATCCCGAAAGCGTCAAGTTCTGTCATAAGATTGGTCTGCACTACGTCAGTTGTTCTCCTTATCGTGTGCCCACGGCTCGTCTTGCAGCCGCTCAAGCCGCAGTTCAAGGTTAATCAACATTGAAATTTGGCTTTAAGCCTGAAAACTTCTTATATTTTAGCGGGTCGGTCTCCTTTGCGAGGTCGACCCGCTTTCATTTTCGAGGTTTTCATTGGGCTGTTCGACTCCCGTGTTTGAGGTAAGCGAAAAGCCCAGACGAGTGGAGCGGGCCTTTTTGGTTTCGGTCGTCAGGCACAAGGAAGAGGAGGCACGGGCATTCTCTTTGCTGGATGAGTTGAAGGAGCTTGTGGAGAACCTTGGCATCGAGGTTATCGGTTCCAATTTAGCTCGGGCTCGAAAAACTTATCCGAAGTTTCTGCTTGGCAAGGGCAAGGTTCAGGAAATCCTTGACCTTGCGCAGGCTTCCGATTGCGACGTCATTGTTTTTGATAATGAACTGACTCCGGGGCAGCAGAGGAATTGGGAAAAAGAAAGCAAGGGAGCGGTAATCGATAGGCACGAGGTAATCATTGATGTGTTTGCTGATCGCGCCCAAACTCGCGAAGCCGTTCTGCAAGTGGAGTTGGCTCGCCTCGAATACTCCTTACCTCGCCTTCGTCGGGCATGGACTCACCTCGGTAGGCAGCGTGGGGGCGGGGTTACCCAGCGTGGCGAGGGAGAGGCTCAAATCGAGTTGGACCAACGTATGGTTCGAGACAAGATAGCTTCAACCAAACGAGAACTCGTTCAGGTGATTCGCCAACGTGCCGTGAGCCGTAAGCGCCGTCGCCGAGTGCCCGTGCCGACCGCATCCATCGTTGGTTATACCAACGCTGGGAAATCCACGTTGCTCAACAAATTGACCGGCTCCGACATCTATGTCGCGGACAAGCTTTTCGCCACTTTGGATCCGACCAGTCGAAAAATGACTTTGCCTTCCGGTCGCGGACTGGTCCTCACGGATACGGTCGGTTTCGTAAGGAATCTACCACACCGTTTGGTGGACGCGTTCAAGGCGACGCTCGAGGAGGCTTTAGTCGCCGATTTCCTCGTTCATGTGGTTGACCTTTCTTCGGGGGAGACCGTTGAACAAATGGAGACGACGCTTGAGGTCCTCGACGAATTGGGGATTGTTGAAAAAAAGATCATCACCGTTTTCAACAAGGTCGATTTGGTAGATGACGAGATCGAGCGTGCGTCTGCCCGTTTTAAAGTGCCCGACGCCATCTTCGTAAGTGCTACGACGGGGGAAGGATTGGAGGACTTGACTACTGTTTTTGAGGATACATTGAGGGAAGGTTTCGTGGAGCGAGAATATCTTGTGCCTCACGATCGCTATGATCTGGTTGCTCGACTTCGTCGGGCAGGTTCCATACGAAAGGAAGAATCAAACGAAAACGGGGTTCTCCTATTGGCTAGCCCTGCAGATTCGTTAATCCCCGTTATGGAAGCGTTTCGTTCCAAACACGGACCTTAGCCCATCCTGCCTTGGAGTGAACGGCAACTATTGCTAGCTGTTTTTTTGGCGAAGCCAGTCTACCCAAGTTACCCTCAGCATTCCAACTGCGAGCCAGAACACTCCCGTAATGCAGAACGAGGTATAGGATGCGACCAAGCCAATCATGTCGGGATCGTTCGACGGTACGTGAGACTTGAATACCTCACGCATGAAAAAAAAGAAAGCCACCGTTAGAATAGCATCTATGACGCGACCGTTTCTTGATATCAGCTTAGTTTCTTGTTGTTCTTCGCTCATTGGATAGGAGGATGAAAATGTTAGGATGTTGCCAGTGGGTCAAACCTTATCCTCCTTAATTTACCTGACTCAATATGAGTTGCTTGATTTCGCTAATGGATAGTTTGAGTAGTTCGGAGGCAGCCATCCGGTTGCTCGGGATGGCGGGAAGTAAATCCAATCTTTCCCTTAGGATCAAATTGCGGTTGGCCGCGACTTCGTCCACGCGATCGATGGGAGTGAAGTGGGGGGCGGAAGCAAGGGCTTGCGGGCATTCGCGAATAATTTCGCGGATAGCGATTACTGATTCGGCAAACCGATCCAATTCCGCTTTGGTGTAACTCTCGGTTGGCTCGATCATCAAGCCGTAGACCTCCGGAAAAGCCACGGTGGGGGCGTGGAAACCGAAATCCAGAAACAGCTTGCCTACCTGCGGTATGGCTTGTGATCTGGGAATTCCCGCAGCCTCCATGCTCGCAAAATCCTCTTCATTCAGGGTGAGGATGAACTCGTGCATGCGAGGAGTGCCGATGGCGCCTGTAGGCAGGGTAGGGTAGCTTTTCCCCAGCTTTTCGAATAGATAGCGTGAAGAAAGTACGGCTAGAGCGGACATTCGGGGCACACCTTCTTTCCCCAAGCGCAGCAGATAGGCCAGTGCCCTTACTTTGTGTCCGAAGTTTCCGTGGTGACGATGAAAGGATCCAATCGACTTCTCGGTACGAACTTGGCGCAGCAATCCATCTTCGTTTCTCACCACCTGCGTGCCGGGCAAGTACTCGGCCAAACATTGCGAAACTGCCACGATTGCATCCCCCGGACCTCCTCCGCCATGAGGGATGGTCCAAGTCTTGTGGAGGTTGTTGTGTACGGCGTCGACTCCCAGAGTTCCCAAGTCTACTTGGCCTGCGATGGCGTTCATGTTTGCACCATCCATGTATACGAGACCTCCCGCAGCATGTACCTTGTCGGCGATTGCCTTGAAATCAGTCTCGAAGACACCCGAGGTGTTGGGGTTGGTTATCATTACGCCGCAGAGGCGTTTGCCGTGAGTGGCGAGCTTGTTGTCAAAGTCTTCGGGATCAACTCGTCCGTCAGGCAAGGCTTCCAAATGCACGATGCCGGTCGCCGGGTCGAAGCCTGCCATGACGGCTGTGGCAAAATTGGTGCCATGAGCGGATTTTGGAATGAACACGACATCGCGATCATTATCGAGGCGGTCCCGATGGTAGGCTTGAAAAAGCTTCAGTCCGACGAGTTCTCCTTGCGCTCCCGCCACCGGCTGAGTGGTTACTGCGGGCAAACCGGTGATTTTTGCAAACCACTCCTGGATGGCATAAAGAACCTCTAGCGGTCCTTGGACGTCTTCGACGGGAGCCTGTGGGTGAGCCTCGGAAAAACCAGGAAGTCCCGCTGCCCAATCGTTCACCAAGGGGTTGTACTTCATGGTGCAGGAACCGAGCGGATAGCAGGCGTCGTCGGGGCTGACGTTTAGCTCGGCGAGCTTCCCGTAGTAGTCGCGAATCTCAGTCTCGGGAATCTCGGGCAACCCTGTTGGTCCTTGACGAAGTTGATTTGCTGGAATCTCCGGGAGAGGGACCGAAGCAGTCTCTGAGGCCGGGAAGATGCCCTCGAAGAAGGATACTAGCTTTTCGAGATCTTCTTCTGTCGTCAGGTCATTGAAGGATATTTTCAATAGGTTTGTTCGGGAATCTCCTCGTACTCGCTCGGATACGTCGATGCCGACGTGAAGATCAGCCTCGCGTCCTAGGGCAATGACCTCGGAGACGGGTTTGTCGAGTTGGAGGAGCGCCTCGTTGAAGAAGGGGGTTTCAGGAAAGGCGAGTGATATGCCTTGCTTGGCGATGAGCCGAATGACTGTCCCGATTGCATTGGAACGAGCAGAGGTAACGGCCTCCGCCATGCCGCTTTCACCCTTGGCCAGGGTGGCGGCTCCGGCCAAGGTTGCGAGAAAAGCTTGGTTGGAGCATACGTTGGACGTCGCTTTCTCTTTTCGTATGTGTTGTTCCCGAGTGGAGAGAACCATCACCAGGCATTCGCGACCATTCTCATCCTTCGCCTTACCGACAAAGCGTCCGGGAGTTGCTCGCACCATATTGCGAACCTTGTCGTTGTGACGTGCGGCAAACACGCCCAGCCCCGGACCTCCGAAGTTTGGTCGAATTGCCATATGCTGGGCCTCGCCCGCCAGAAAATCAGCTCCTTCCTCACCGAATTCGGACGGTGGCTTGAGTCCACCGGCGGCTAGAAGCATCGAATCGACACAGGCTACGGACTTGACTCCCAAGTCACGGGCAAGGTCTGTCAATTCATCCACCTCTTCGAGTAGGCCTAAACTGTTCACCTGAGGGAACACGATGCACGCGAGCTCGCTCTCGAGGCTTTCAGCTTGTTGGCGAAGGGCGGGAAGATCTATCGTGCCTGTTGATGGATCGATGGCGGCGAAGGCAAGGGAAACATCCGTATCGGTTGTCAGCGTGCGTAGAACTTCCAAATCTTCCGGGAAGAGCGTTTCGGCGACGAGGGCCGTGGTGGAACCTCTCTTCAGTCGAATGGCGCAGCATATGGCCTCGAAGATGGCCATGGAACGATCGTACAGGGAAGAGTTGACGGCTTCGAACCCGGTGAGGGCACTCATTACGCACTGGTAAATCCAGTGCGTCATCAAGGTGCCTTGGCTGCGCTCCGGTTGGTAGGGTGTGTAGGAGGTGGTGAGAGGTCTAAGGTTTGAAACGTAGGAGACCACGGGATGGACTTTCCAAGAGGGTAGACCGTCCCCAATGAATGAGGTCCGTAGTTTCGTTTGCTCAGACATCCCGTGCAGGCTTGACTGTAGGTCTTGGTAGGAGAGTTCTTCCGGCAATTCCACGGGTTCCGAAAATTTGACTTCGCTTGGAACGTGAGAGAACAAGTCCTCGAGTTTTTCAACACCCACCGTTTCGAGCATGGATTTTACGTCTTCCTCGGATGCGGAAACGTAATGCCGGGTAAGTTCTCTCGGGAACTCATTCGGGTCATATCCGAGTGGAGGTGGCAGGTTTCCTGAAATTGCGTGTGGAGATTCGGCTGTCATTTGGCTCATTGGTGTAAGAGTCTTTACTTTTTTTCCCTCAGACGTAACGAGAAATTATTCACATCTTTGAAATTAATTCTTTTTTAAGCCAAGCTACTTGGGTCAAGTCGTAACAATATGCATTGGTCGGCGTATCCTTTCTCGTTGAAAAAAGTCCATACTTCTGGAAAATCCATACCATATGTCTATCAATCGACTCATAACTTTAACCTTGTGCAAAGCTAGCCCTAAGCCAAGCTTTCATGCTTTTATTCCAATTGAATTCTTCTCTTAAGTCTTGAGTCCCCACAAAGACTATCTCTTTCCGCTAACCAAATTACGCCATGCAAATTCACATTAACAAGGATGGGCAGCCTTACGGGCCTTACACCGTTGATCAACTCAGGGAATATGTTCAGCAAGGTCACTTCACCGAACAGGATTACGCCTGTTACGATGGCCAGAACTGGGTGACTGTTGCCCAAGTGCCCGGCTATGCCGGTGGGGCTCAGGCTCAACCGCAACAACCTCAGCAAGAGGCGCAGGCGCAGGCGCAAGCCTCCGCCCAACAAGCCCAAGCAGCCGCCCATCATCAGGCGCAAGTCGCCCAAGCTCAGGCAATGGCTGCGGCTGCTACCGCTACGGCTGCCAAGAAAAAGAAGATTATTTTGTTTTCGAGCATCGGTGGGGTTGCCGCCTGCCTGATAGTCGGATTATTGATTTGGGCTCCATGGTCGGGTGGAGATGATGACGACTCCGGTGAAGACATTGCCGGTGCCGACGCTGATGATTCCGAAAAGGATCAAGAGGGTGGCGATGCCGATAACGGGAATTCCCCGCCTGCATCGTCAGGCAATTCCTCGGGTTCGCTAAGTTTGATCGACAGAGTTCCGGCCAACGCTATGGCATTGGCTAAGTTGGACTTGAAGCAAATTCTCGACAAAAGCAAAAGCAGTCCGCAAGCCAAGTCGATGCTCGAGAATATGGTGCCACCTCCCTTCAAGGGAGTTTTTGATGATCCCGCTTCCGTCGGCATCGATCTTTCCGAACCCTTATTGGCCTACTTTCTAGTCAACCCCGTGGAGCCTGACGAAGATCCCATGTCAGGGATTGCCGCCAAGGTTTCGGATTCTGCCAAACTAAAGGATTTTTTGCAGTCAATTGGTATTGATAAGGCTGCCAAAGATCAGGAATCCAAGGATGGTTATGTATTGTGGGAAATGGATACCGATGAACATTACTTCGCATTCGGTGACGAAATAGTCATCTTGGTCGGATGCGACGGGACTAGTTTGCACGGGACTAAATTAGTTGTTGAAGAACTTGCTCGATTTATGAACGCCGATGGTTCCGGTTCTTTTGCCAAGTCTCACGATTTGTCTGTTCTTGATGTTAAGAAATACGACGCCGGTGTTTTCTTGAGCGCCGATAACTTGGCTTCCGTTGCAGATGGACAGGAAGTGCCCGAAGAGTTTTTGGATTTGGGAGAAGGGGGTGCCCTATTCGGTGGTTTGCGATTTGATGCGGGAGAAGTCGTTCTGGAGTTTTCAGGTAAAGCCCAAAACGTTCCCGATCTGGGCGGTGGAGGCATTTCAACGGCTTTAACGAAGTTCTTGAGTGCCGATGCTTTGGCTAATCTTACCATGTCCTTTAACCTCAAGAGTCTTGCCGAATTGGCGGAAACGGCCATTGAATCGCAAGGTGGCCCCAGTTTGGACGACCCCGTTCCCAACATGAATTTCAAGCCCCGCGAGGTATTGGATGTTTTTAAGGGCGGTTTTGCCTTTTCCATCACGGATTTTACAGGTGCCGAAGGAGACGAGTCGGGTACTGAGGAGTTTGAAACTGCACCTGGTGATTTCGGAGCTCCTGGTGCTCCCGGGGCCGAAGCCAACCCTTTTGCCCGTCCTTCTGCAACTGTAGAGGATGCAGCTGTGACAGATGAAGAAAATCCGTTTGGTGTTCCTTCAGGAAATTCGGCGGTGGAAGCTCCTCCATTCGCCGTGCCCGGCGGTTCGTCCGGTTCTTCGACCGCTTCCCCCGGAGGATTTTCGGACCGTCCGGGGGGCCCCTCAGGCGGTCCTTCCGGCGCGTCCCCTGATATGCCTCTTCAGTTCGTGTTGGCGGCTTCGATTGACACAGCTAAATTTCAGGCTCTCTTGAGCAATCATCCCCCTGTTGCAGGTGTTATGGCCATGGCTGCCCTGGCTGGTGTTACCATAACACCGACCGAAGGCGCTTTGGTCGTCTCCACGTCGGACAATAAGGATGTTGCCGTCGCAGGTGGTTTTTCATCGCCTGTCAGTTCCTCTACTGCATCTATCTTCAAGGAGCATGATTTCGTAGTCCAAGTAAGTTCGGATTCCATATTGAAGATGGTTAAGGAAGAAGTAAAAGGACCTGAGGCTTTGTTGATTGCGGGTGCCTTGACCAAGTTTGAAGGTCTCGCTATCACTGCCAATAGTGAAAAGGGGGAGGGAACCTTTTCTCTCCGTTTGGGGATGACCGATAAAAAGACTAACAGCCTAGCCGCGATTTTGGAGTTAGCCGCCCCCTTTGCCGCCATGCTCGGTTCAATCCCTGGCCAACCTTAATTACTTTTCATTAATGCGGGGAGCTAAAATCCCCATACAAAAGCGTTTAAGGTTTTCTCTGTGGTTGCCCTTGTGCTTTCAAGCTGCAGCGAAATGCTTGGATATTCGAGGCAACGTTATTGGCCTTGGATTATCCTTAGCCGAAAAGCTTTCTTTTCAACCGAATTATTCTTCGGGTAAGCGGCCGTTTTGCCAATTGTTTCGCTCGATTACATTCCCCGAGTTGTCGTAGACGACTTCTTCGCCATGCAACTTACCGTTAACTAGGGAAGCCATTCCTTTTAGTGAACCGTTGTCGCGAAGGATTACGAATTTACCCGTGAAAGGTTGGCCTGTTTTTTTAATGTGTACTATGTCGATACCGCCAATTACTTGGTTTTCGAAATAGTTTTCAGCCTGTGAGGTAGTCCCTCGCCAAACTGCCTCGTCCTCACCCGTGCCGGGAGCTGTTGGCAGTGATTCCGGTTCGGGTATCGGTTCTGGTGCTGGTGGCGTCGGGGGAGGTTCCGGAACCGGGGCAAAGACCTCGGCGACTGAAGGTGGCGCCGGAGGAGGTGTAGGATCAACAGATGGTGAGGGAGTCGGAATTTCCGGAAACGGTGGCGGCGCAGGTGACGGTAGGGGCTCTGCAGCCACGGGAGGAGTAGGCGGAATTGGTTTGGGGAGAGGTTGAATGGGAATTTCTTCGACGACCTCAGGTGGCGCAGGTATTGGGTCAGCTGGTGGAGGTGGAGGGGTTGGTTCGGGCTTCGTCTCAATCGTTTTTGGAATGGTTGGAGCTGGTAAAACCGGAACTGGCGAGGGTTCCGGTAGTGGTTCTGGTAATGACGGAGGTTTTCCCTCCTTCCAGATACCAACCAGTTTTGAGCCGTCTGCTCTTGTCATCACACCTTCGCCATCCTGTAGGTCGTTGGACCAACTACCTTGATAGCGTGCTCCGCTTGGAGATACAAACGTGCCTTCTCCGTGTCGTTTCCCGTTAAGAAATTCTCCAACATAGCTGGAACCATTCGTCCACTTGTAGCTACCTCGCCCAGTACGTTTTCCTTTCAGGTATGCACCTTCATAGATTTCGCCCGTGGTCCAAGTGAATCGACCTTTTCCATGTCTAGCGTCTTTTTCAAATTGTCCCTCGTACTTGGATTTGTCTTTCCATACATAGGTGCCCATCCCGTGTTTGCGACCGGATCGGTCAACCATTCCTTCATAGCGACCGTCCGCGAAGTCGACAGTCGCTTGTTTGGATGAATTACAACATGACAAAAACAAGGCCATTGCTGCCAATGGCGCATGGACGAAATAGAAGCCTTTCATAAATTCATGAAACAACATTCCAAGATTTCGGGCAAGCGTGTAAATGGATTTCACTCGGCTTGTGTTTGCCTAATTATATTTGCTTCTTCCCGATAAATTCGCAAAAAGGTTTCCTTCAGCGTTACCGGAGAGGTGGCAGAGTGGTCGAATGTGCCTGACTCGAAATCAGGTGTGCCGCAAGGTACCGGGGGTTCGAATCCCTCCCTCTCCGCCATTGTTTAATTTTTATCAAAACCTCATTAGTCAGGTGAAAGAAGAAGATTCCGAATCCGAATTGCCTGTATGCGTTACGGACAGTTGTGTCTATCCTGAAACCTGTCGTTGGAATCACCGCTGTATGGAGGAAGGAATGCTGGAGAGCAAGAAAGCCAAAATGGTTCGCGAGGAAACCCTTGGTCGCGAGGATTGCGACGAAATGGAAAAGTGAAAATTTTTCTTTCGGGCTTGTTCGCGTTGCTGGTCTTTTGCGGATCCTGCGGCGAAGAGCATTCTTCCGAGGAAAAAAAAGGCGACTCATTGCTTGAAGGAAAGATCCGGCTTATTGAAAAATCTCGCGCGGAAGCTGATCGTAAAGTCTTTTTTCATGAGAAAGAAGCCCAACGACATGAAGCAGTGTTTGTCCGATTATGGGATTCTATGCGAAAAGCGGAACCTTATGCCGCGTTGAGCAAAGTTCCCTTCGAGACAATTAGTATTCCGGAGGCCAAGCAAACGATTTCTCTTTCCTTTGGACCATATCCGATCGACCATGTTGTTTTTACCGGGCAAGCGGAAACCTTGAAGCCTGATGCGGTCAGAACAATTTTAGCCGGTGCCAAGGCTTCGGGTTGGCGAATCGTACAGAGCGAATGGCATCACGTGACTTTTGTTCCCGGCGAGAGCGGAAGTAACTCACGCTCCGAGGTGACCTTTGAAATACATGCCGAGAAATCGGAAATTCCCAAGCGGAGCATATTGAAAGGAATTCTCGAGGTGACTTGGGAGAACTCAGGGGATGAGATCAAAACGCCTACACCCAAAAGTCTTTCCGTTCAAGATTTCCAAATCTTCGAGAGTAAAGGAGCTACGCCTTTTCGAAAAATAGCCGTTATTGATCCGAAGGCTTTTGGTAAACGGCCTGCCTGTAATCCCTTGCTCGCACAGGACCTGAATGGGGACGGCCTTTCCGAAATTGTTCTGGTTGGTGCTAATATGCTCTTTGTCAACCGAGGTGGCGGTCGTTTCGATCAAGCCGATTTTCTAAAAAAATCTCCCGACGCACCTCATAACGTGGGCTTACTGGCCGATTTTACGGGGGATGGTCGCATCGACTTTGTGGGCGCTTCTGAAAACTCTTCCGAACTGCTTCTTTTCGATGGAGGTGAAGGCGGCAATTTCGAGAATCCGGGACGATCGTGTTTTTCAAGTCGTTTGATTCTCCCTCAAACTCTTACCGCCGGTGACGTCGACGGTGATGGCGACTTGGACTTGTTTCTGGGCCAGTACCGATCCCCTTATCTTGATGGCTCCATGCCTACGCCCTTTCATAATGCAAATGACGGCTACACCGACTATTTGCTCGTAAACGATGGAACCGGCAATTTCACGGACTTTACGGAATCCTCGGGTTTGACGTCGAAGCGCAAGCGTCGAACATATGCATCCAGTTTAGTGGATTTGGATGATGACGGCGATCTAGACCTTGCCGTAACTGCCGACTTTGCGGGGTTAGACCTTTATGCCAACGACGGTAAGGGACACTTTGAAGACGTGACCGGTAAATGGGCGACTCAACGACATGGTTTCGGTATGTCGCATGTGTTTGGGGATCTCAATCGAGACGGTCTACAGGATCTTTATTTCGTTGGGATGAGCTCGACCACGGCCCGTCGCTTGGATCGCTTGGGAATCACTCGATCCGATTTCGAGGAATATACTCGGATGCGGGCTCCGATGACTTTTGGAAACCGTTTGCTTTTCGGGCAGTCGGATGGTGGTTTTCGCCAAGCTCCAATCGCCGATAAGGTGGCAAGGACCGGATGGGCCTGGGGATGCGCCACTCAAGATTTCGATAACGATGGCGACCTCGACCTTTTTGTCGCCAATGGGCATCTTAGCGGTCAATCGTCACGGGATTATTGTACCACCTATTGGTGCCATGACTTGTACGAGGGGAACTCTTCGAAAAACCCAATTTTGAAATCTTTTTTCGATCGTCAATTCAAGGGTGGGGTGGGCCAGTCCATCTCGTGGAACGGTTACGAGCATAATGTTCTGTTTCTCAACAAAGGTCACGGCGAAGACTTTCTTGGCGTCGGCTTTCTGCTTGGTGTTGCAGGCGAGTTTGATTCGCGTTCCGTGCTTACCGATGATCAGGATGGTGATGGACTGATCGACTTGCTGGTGGTGGAGTACGACACTAAGACCTACGGGCAGCGAGTCCACGTATACCGGAACGAGTGGCCGAACGCGGGCAATTGGATTGGAGCTCGTTTGCGCGGGTCGGTTATTGGCGCCAAGGTGACGGTTAAGGCGGGAGAAAATGTTTGGTCGCGAAGTCTAGTTACGGGAGATTCCTTTTCTGCCCAGAAGGCGAACGTCGTTCACTTCGGCCTAGGCAAATTGGGTGCCGTCGATTATTTGGAAGTGCGTTGGCCGGATGGTAAGGTTTCCCGCTTACCAACTCCAAAGACGAACCTTTACCACGAAATAGCCCGCTGACTCCGGGGCAATCGAGTTCGACTACTTCTTTAGGCCGTTTAGGTAGCTTTGCCTAAGCTCGGAGAGTCGATTCACTACTTCGGGATTTTTCTTCGCTAGGTTTTTTGATTCACCCGGATCCTCGGCTAAGTCGGCGAGGAAAACTTTTCCGGAAGGTTCTCGACCATCGGGACGATTGTGGTCCCTGGGATTTAGCAGCAATTTCCAATTGCCTTCCCTTACCACGGATTGGGTTCCGAGTTGCCAGTAAAAGCTTTTGTGTGGCGAAGCGGCCTTATCGTTGGAAATTACATCGACCAAACTTTTCCCGTCTAGCTTGCGATTCTTGGGAAGTTTAGCGCCGCTGAATTCGGCTAACGTCGGAAACCAATCGCATCCCGTGGCCATTTGTGATCGGACTTCACCTTGCGGAATCTTGCCTGGCCAAGAGACGATGGAAGGAACTCGGATTCCCCCCTCGAAAAGACTGCCTTTGGCTCCGCGGTAAGGCCCCGAACTGCCACCACCTCCAAAGGTGCGTGTTTCAATGGAGTGACCATGGTCGGACTGGAAGAGGATGATGGTGTTTTCTCGCAAACCCAGTTTCTCCACGCGAGTCACCACCTTGCCAATGATTTCATCCATGGACGATATGAATGCCCCGTACTTGTCGCGAGGATGCGGGTGATCCTTGTAGTGTTCCCGCCATTTTTCGGTTCCCTGCAGTGGGTAATGCGGCCAATTGATGGCCCAATACATGAAGAACGGTCGTTTAGCGTTCTTGTCTATGAACGAGTTGCACTCGCGAACCATGAGATCTCCGAAATATTTACCGTCTTCCCAAATTTCGACGCCGTTGCGCCACAAGTCGTGCAAGTTCGGAGGTACCCAGTAGAAGAAGTGGGAATAATTGTCGATGCACCCACCCATGTGCCCGTAGGAGAAGTCGAAACCCTGTCCATTGGGCATGGTTTCGGGAGTGTAACCGAGATGCCATTTGCCGATGTGGGCCGTGGCATATCCCGCGTCCTTGAAGATTTCCGCCATGATTACTTCCTCTGTCGGCAATCCTGCCTTTCCCTTGTGGGAGGAAACGTTTCCAGGTACGCCCGCACGCGGTGGAAATCTTCCCGTAAGCAAGCCCGCCCTTGATGCCGAACATATGGCGGAGGGTGAATACATCTGGGTAAAGCGAACTCCCGTTCGAGCTAGTTTATCCAGAGTAGGGGTGGCGAGATCCTTCGAACCGTAGCAGTTGGCGTCGACGGATCCTTGGTCGTCGGAGTAGATGAGTATGACGCTTGGCTTGTCCTTGGCCGCGAGGGTTCCAAGGCAAAACAACAACACTAGGATCAAAAACTTGAGCACAATTCAGATTCCCACGTCGGTTTGGCCATTTCGCAAGGAAACCGGTGGTCCGAGAATCTCTCTCAAGACGAGAGCCTTGCGGAGAGAATCCGGACTCTGAAGGTCCTTAACGATTGATTTTGCCAAGGGGTTCGTCTTTCCGGAACTTTGATCAAAGGCTTTTAGGTTTTTAGTCTCGGCGCCTGTATGGTCGGTTTCCCCCTTTTGGCGGTAGGCCACTTGATTCGAGGTTTCCTGTTGAGCTACAGGCGGGGGAGCGGGAGAAGGGTCTTTTGCAGTTACTATTGGGGGTGGGGTGGGCACTAAGGATCCCTCGGGAATCTCTTCGATGCTTTGTTGCTGTCGTTGATATTCCTGTTCTCCCATTGCCCTACTTTTTTCCCAGAAGTCGCGCAGGACATCCCGTAATTCGGGGGTGTCCTCTTCCACTTCATCCGAATCGGATCCCTCTCTCGGTTGCCTAGGAGGAGGGGAGGGAGCATCCTCATCTTTCTTTTTGAAAAGCCTTCCAAAGAGGGAGGCTAGAACCAAAAGCAATATGATAAGACTGTCGAACTGAATGTCGGGCATCTTGCCGAGTGCTTAGGCTTTTTAATCCTAGGATGTTTGCTCTGACTTTGAAATTGTCTCGCGCATGTCGGTGTCGGACTGAACATTGCGCATGCGATAATAGTCCATGATACCAAGGTTGCCACTGCGAAAGGCTTCCGCCATGGCAAGAGGGATTTGAGCTTCGGCCTCAACCAGTTTTGCCTGCATCTCCTGAACCTTGGCCGTATTTTCTTGCTCCATTGCGACAGCTGCGGCTCGACGAATTTCGGCTTGGGCTTGGGCAACTTCCTTGTCTGCTGCAGCTTGTGACGTGCGCAGCATTGCCCCGCGGTTTTCGCCGAGGTCGACGTCGGCTATGTCAATGGACAGAATTTCGAATGCGGTTCCTTGGTCCAGTCCTCTAGCAAGGACGCTTTCGGTGATTGAGTTGGGGTTCTCCAGAACAATCTTGTAATTTTCCGATGACCCGATGGTGGAGACGATACTCTCGCCTACCCGCGCAATCACTGTTTCCTCTTGGGCACTACCCACATAGCGATCCAGGTTGCTGCGTACGGTGACGCGGGCCCTTACCTTTACTTGAATCCCGTCCTTAGCCACACCGTCGATGGTTTCGCGACCCTCTATCACGCAATCGATAACCTTAGGATTGATTGAGGTGCGTACTGCCTCCAGAACGGATTTGGATGTGCCTTTAGTGGCTAAGTCGATGGCACATGCGCGATCCCATGACAACTCTATGTTCGCTTTCAATGCTGCGATAAGAGCCTGAACCGTCTGCACGACGTTTCCTTCAGCCAAGTAGTGAGCCTCAAGTTCGTCGGTGGTCAAAGCAATCCCCGCTTTCATTGCAGTAATGCGAGCATCGACGATTAGCCCCACCGGAACTCCTCGTAAGCGCATCGCCAACAAGGTGCTGAAGCCAACCTTGGCTTTGGCCAGCAAAGCTTTCAACCATGTATTGAAGAAAGATACTATTATGAAAAAGATGACGAGGCCGACGACAAGTACGAGGCCGATTAGAATATATTCCCACTGCATGATATTTAGATTTTTAGGGTGTTTGTTTAATCAATGAATTGATGTGTTTCCGATAAAAAGGTTTCTGACACTAGCTACCTAGGGAATGAGCATTAAAGCTCAAGATCAGATTTTTTTAACTTTCAGCCTATAGCCATCCTTGCCGCTTACGCTCAGAGCTGTTCCTTTTGACGCATATCCGTCTTCGCAAAAGGCATCGTAACGCTCGTCTCCGATGGCGATTATGCCTTCTGGTTTTAATGGTGTGGCAGCTCTGCCTTCCATGCCTACTACCTCATCGGGGGCAACCGGAGGGTTGCTGGAGCCACTCACCGATTTGCCCAGGAAAAAGGCTTTGCCTAGACGACTTCCTTCCAGCCACCTCAATTCAATCAAGACCAGAAAGATGGCGCCAATCCCTCCCAGCAAAAAAGTTAACCCGGAAGCGAACCAGTCGCCATATTCTTGGTGAGCTGCCACTGTTGCTCCTACGATGCAACAGAATCCCAGTATTCCCAGCACTCCGCCGGGCACCAATACCTCAAAGAAAATCAAGGCGTAGCCGATAAGAATTAGGCCGATTATCCAGCTCATGCGTCTTTCTTTTTCGAGACCACGAGATTGAAATCCCGAAGCCCCACGACCTCGACGGTTTCTCCTTTGCGGATTGTTCCCGATCGGGCTTGCGACTCGTAACGCCTACCTGCTATTTCAACCTCGCCCGTGGGATAAAGTTGGGTGACGGCCTTGCCCTCCGTTCCGATGGCGGGCAGTTCTTTGGGAGCATCGGACGAATCCGCCCCTCCCGTGACCACAGGATTCGCGCCGCCCACCGTGTTGCCTAGGACGAAACTGTTCCACAATGGCGTGTGAGGTAATAGCCGAGCCGCCAAAATCCCAAGTCCGACCGTGATCAGCAATCCATAACATAGGTCCAGAAGCGGTTGGCGAAACAAGTCGAAGGACCATGTGAAATCGGGAGTTGGCCACACGTCGACCATTGCCCAAAGCAAGGAGCCCAGCATCATGATCAATCCGAGCAATGCGGGCACTACCAGTCCGGGGAACAGAAAAACTTCCAGTGCCACCAAGCACGCCCCGATAAGGAAAACGATGACTTCCTCGTAACCCGCGAAACCCGCAACGTACTTGCTACCAAAAAATATCATCAACAAAACCAGTCCCGATGCGCCGAACACTCCGAATCCCGGAGTCTTGAACTCGATGAACAGCAAAAGCATGCCCAGACCCATTATGATCGGCCCCACGCTATTCAGCCATAGGCCGAGTCCCTCCGCCCAGTTCACTTCCATGCGCACAACCTCGTAGTTGCCTTCCCCGTACTTTTCCTCGAGCAAGTCTTCGATCGTCTTGTAGATGCCCGTACCCAAGAGCGGTTGAGGAGGTTCGCCGTATTTCACCACGGCTTCTTCCGCAGTGAGTGTCAGCAATTCTTCGTCCCCTTGGATTGGGAAACCATCCGCGGTCAAGGGTTGCTCGCCCTCCACGAAGAGTGTTTCGTTCGCGTCCATCATTGCG
>Ga0209362_1000967_pt1 | contig 23927 bp, 14 predicted proteins | sample SaaInlV_165m_DNA_FD_184680 | JGI IMG/M metagenome (GOLD analysis project Ga0209362, IMG submission 184680) | Marine microbial communities from expanding oxygen minimum zones in the Saanich Inlet - Saanich Inlet SI037_S3LV_110m_DNA (SPAdes)... | ecosystem: Environmental > Aquatic > Marine >... | reverse complement strand
TGATTTTGAGACCAATATGATGGCCATTCCGTTTAATGCCGGAAGGAAGCCTTACGAACAGATTGCATTTCAGTTTTCAAGCCATACATACTTTGAAGATGGAACCATTATACACGATGAATGGGTCAATACAGAACAAGGTAAATTCCCAAATTATGAGTTTGTACGAGCATTAAAATATGTTTTGGACAAGGACGATGGCACTATTTTTCGATTTGCGGATCATGAGAACACCGTATTGAATCAAGTGCGTAATCAAATGATGGATGAAGAGAATGATAGTCTTCAAGAACTCATTGATTGGGTTCCGACTATAGCAGTTGTTGATAAAGATGAGCCACCACCTGACAGGAATATGGTAGATATGTTAAAATTGGTACAGAAACATTATTATCAAAAAGATATGGGTGGATCCAATTCCATCAAACAAGTTTTACCAACGGTATTAAACCATAGTGTATTTCTCGAAAGTAAATACAGAAATCCTTTAGGCTTTGGGTCACATTTAATTGGAAAAACTATATGGCAGAAAAAAGACGGAAAAGTCCAAGACCCTTATAAACAACTGCCACCCATTTACGAAGATTTAGACCAAACACAGGATTCGTATCTTGATGAAAAAGGGAATATCAGAGACGGTGGAGCAGCGTTAATGGCCTATTCCTATTTACAGTTTTCGGATTTAGACGAAGAAAGGCGTCAAGCCATTACCAAAGGATTACTCCGCTATTGTGAATTGGATACTCTTGCAATGGTCATGATTTATGAGCATTGGAATTCGTTGAAATGATACCAAGATTATTTATACCATTAATCTTTATATCGCTTTTGTTTGGAGTAGATAGTCCCGATCATGGACTTCGATTTAACGGGGGTGGATATGTTCGAGTGGAAGATAGTGAAAGTCTAACTCTCGATGGCGATTTTACCATTGAGTTTTGGACCAAAGTGGATTCAGGATATGGATATGGACACATTCTAAATAAACATCAGCCTGGAAACAATGATGATGGAAGTTGGGTTATAAAATATTCAGAAGAATCAATAGACACACTATTCCTTGTATTTTCCTGGGCCTATTTGCCAAATAGAATATTTTGTAATGTTACGGATTATATCGTAGGTCAAGAATGGTTTCATTTTGCTGTTACATTTGTGAATGAGTCAGAAGATTTATCACTATGGTTAAATGGGAATCGAGTTACAAGGAAAAGTGTTTCCCCAAATTTGATGGACACTCCCTGGCCACTCATCATTGGTTCTGAATCTGGATATAATTATTTCAAAGGAAATCTTGCTGAAATAAGAATTTCTAATATTCCACGTTATACACATACATTTAGGCCACAAAATAATTTTCTTCTGGATAAAAACACAATAGCATACTGGCCTGCAGATCAAACTTTAGGTAAAAAGCTTATTGATATGAGTGGGTTGAATAATAATGGAATACTAGTGAATGTAACTTGGCTGAATGACAATAATTCTTCTATTAAACTATTATACGCACTGTTCATTTTAATCATTATTGGAAGTATTTCGTTTCTTCTAATTAAGCATAAAAAAAACAAAATACCCCCCACATCCGCTCTGGATGATATTTACGAAAACCACCCAATAAATAAAATAATACTATTTGGCGAATTTCAAGTTTGGGATAAAGAAGGAGAAGACATTTCAGCTTCCTTTTCTCCTAAATTAAAGGAATTATTTTTATTATTAATTTTCTATTCATTTGGAAATGGCAACGGTATTGCTACGTACCAACTAACAACTATTCTCTGGCCAGAGTTAGACGAAAAACGTTCTAAAAATGCGCGGAGTACATCCATGAACCGGCTACGTGCTTTAATTGCAAATATGGAAAATGTTACTATTAGCAATAAAAATAATAAGTGGATTATTAGCATTCAATCACCAATCACATGTGATTATAGTATTTATACCGTAAAAAAACGAAAAACAAAGAAAAACGATGAATCAGATTTAATTGCTCTTTTTAATAATGGTCCATTACTTAAGGATTTGAGTTATGTTTGGCTGGATGGTATTCAAGCAGAAGTTGAAAATTATGTAATAGATTTATTTACAGGTATCATTCAAAATGCATCTAACGATTACTCTGATTATCAATTATTAAAAATATCAGAAAATTTACTCATTTGGGATCCGATCAATCCTGTTGGACTAAAAACTAAAATAGACATATTGAAGTCTCAAGGAAAAGTTGGATTGTCCAAAAAAATTGAAGAAAAATACAATATTTATTAAATAATATATAAAATATATCTTTTGTAACCCAAGATGTAACCCCAATAGTTATATCCTGACTTTAATTTTGAATACAAGAAATCAATGTAATTAACATTTTTTAATTGTTTAGTATTCAACAGAAATGACAAATAAAACAACAGAAAACTTATTAATAGCCAATCTTCTACGGACGCGTTGGTTAACTAATGGGATTTTATTTTTCATATACTTTATCCTTTTATTTATATTCTACTCAAATAATAATTCTTTAACAGGGTTAGGTAAAATACTTGCTTTAATACTTGGTACTTTTATTTGGGTTGCATGGGATAAAATGATAGAAACTATATTATTAAAATTTTTTTCAATGGATAAATCCAATAAAAATAAATCAACAAAAAGGAGACAGATGATGTCAAAATTAATGCCGAAAAATTGGGGAAAAGAAGAAGCAATTATTTATTTAATGAAAGGGGCCCTTGGGGTGGAAGTATTGGAACTAGAAGTAGTTGCATTTGAAGGACTAGTCCGCAAGTATGAATTAGAAAATTTTTTAGATTTAGATAGTGCAAGAGAAACTGTAACAGATTTTGTAGAAGAATGTTTTGAAAATGGTACTTTTGTGATAGACAAACCAGGGCAAATATCAGATGTAATGTTTGATTTGGCTGATGAAGTGATTTTATGGGCTAAGGATAATTTATCGAAAGAAGACATTAGGTTATTGGTCAATGCTGTTTTTACAATCATGATTCAAGATAATAAAATTGATATTGGAGAATCGAGATTATTAAAGAGTGTGGTGGGCACTTTATACGGTGAAGGAGCATATGATGCCATCATTAAAGATGCGGAAGCTAAAGGGATGACAATCGAATCAAATGTTAAAGTAGATAATCTTTTAGATGAAAATCTATATTGGGAATCTGCAGATGGAATTGTTTTTGATGATTGGGATGATTGGGCAGATTGGTTAACCGAAATAATGGTATTAAGAAGAAAATTGAACCCAATAACGATGTTGGTTCAGTTAGTGGGCATCATTCAACAAGGTGATATGGTAATGCAAAAAGCACTAATGAAGCTATCAACAAATGATCAGTTGGTTGAAAATTGTAAAGGTGCACTAGCGGAAGGTGGAGGAGAAATAATCAATTGGTTTGAAGCCATTCGCCAAGAGAATGAAGGATGTATTAGTTTCAATTTAATATTTATTGGTGATGATAGTTCTCCTACGAGCGGTATCTTCCTAGAAGATGAAGATGAAAATAAGTGGACGTTCTTTGCAGCTATTCTCCCAGATAATTCTTTTAAAATCACGAATATATATTTCGGGAATAAAGAATATGAAGTACCATTGATGGGAGCTGCATTTGCCAAAGATGCCGGTTTACCTGCGAAACTGTTTATTAAAAAACCATCAGCAGAACCTGAAGAAGAATTTGAACCAGAAAGTCCTTCAGAAAAAAAAGTACCGAGTAAACCTCACGTAGAGTCAGGTGATAGTTCAATTGAATCTTTTAGAGAATGGATGGCTTCTACATTTGATGGAATAAAACTCCCTAAAGGGAAAAGTTATTGTGAATACCATATCGGGAATGGAATGCAAGTAACATGTATGGTGAAAAAGAAAGGAATAGCAGTTTATTTTTATTCTGGTGGAAAGATGAAAGCTAAAAAGTTATTTGAATTAATTAATGCAAGTGGATTGGCTGGAAAAACAATCAACGATAAATATACACTTACACCCATGCCTGGAGCAAAAAACCCTAATATAGTACGCATGGATTTATTAATTGATACTAATGGGCTTGTATTGGATAATTCTGATCTTCGCAACGAAGTTAAAGATGTGTTTGGCCAATTATTAGATCTATGTAAACCATTAGCACAATAGGATAAAGATTATATACAATATTCGAAATCAATTCATGAAGTTGTGGTATTGAAAAAGAATGACTGGATAGCGAATGAATTATTCAATGACAGCTATAAAAATTTATCACCTATCAGGAAACTCGAATGTATGCTATTTATTTTAGACAAAAAAACTAATAAACAAAAATAAAAAGGACTTCAATCATGGAAAATACACCAGCATGGCAACTCATTAAAAATGTAGTAGAAGGTGGCACTACAAAAAAAACTGAAATTATAAAGGCTATATTATTAGTCAACCCAGAAATGAATAAAAATACAATTCGAGCTCAAATAACAGTATGTACCGTAAATAATCCATCTCGAATCAACTTTGGCCAAAATAAAAAACCTAGAGCTGAACACAACCAATATGATTTTCTCTATCAGGAGGATAAAAGTACGGTTGTATTATACGATTCGAATAAACATGGGAATTGGGTTCTTGAAGATGATGGTGGAAAAACAAAAGTTGCGAAAAGTGATTCAAACGATGTTGGAAATTTAGATATTACATGCCCTGAATGCGGAAGCCCTATTGTTTATTATTGGGGTGATATTGATTCTGATACATATAGGGCTTACAACATTGATGAAAATGCAGATATGATTGAAGAAGAAGAGGTAGACATTTCTCCGCGTATGGATCGAGTAGATGAAGTAAAAGATGAATTTTTTTATATGTGTTCTAATCATGATTGTGGTTGGGATTGGAAAACAAAAGAAGAGTTTTTGAATGGAGATGATGATGACGAGGAAAACGATGAAGAGAATGTGGGTGAAGATAAATTATCAGAATTTAAAGAACAAGAAAAAGTAGCTGTAGGTTTCTGGGAATTTAAATCATTAGCAGATTCTGTGGCTAATGAGTATTATTTGGGTGATAAAGATTGGGCTCGAATACTTTATAAAAAAGCAGAAAATATAGCTGAAGGTCGTTCTGATTATAGTGATTTAGCCAATTCTGTGGCTGATGAGGATTATCTGGGCGATAAGGATTGGGCTCGAATACTTTATAAAAAAGCAGAAGACCTAGCAGAAGGTTATTTGGATTATAAAAATTTAGCCAATTCTGTGGCTGATGAGGATTATCTGGGCGATAAGGATTGGGCTCGAATACTTTATAAAAAAGCTGAAGACATTGCAGAAGATTATTCTGATTATAGTGATTTAGCCGATTATGTGGCTCGTGAGTTATATTTGGGTGATAAGGATTGGGCTCGAATACTTTATAAAAAAGCAGAAGACCTGGCAGAAGGTTTTTCTGATTATAGGGGTATAGCATATTCTGTGGCTGATGAGGATTATTTGGGTGATAAAGATTGGGCTCGAATACTTTATAAAAAAGCTTTAGAAAGTGGTGACTCTTTTAATGATTTTAATGAACTATGTAACGATTACCTTGATGATAAGAGCAGATTTGATGAAGAGAGCTTTGAAAAATCATTCGAAAAGGCACTTGGGTTAAAATCGAATGCTGATGAATATGATATTAATTCTTTCGCTGATGCTTTAGAAAAAGCAGGTGAAACAGACAAAATGGAAAAACTCAGGTCATGAGCCGTTAAATATTAAATTTCGTGAGCTCAAACAGTATATTTCGAATAAGGTGAAGTTTTAGGTGATACTGATTGTTTTGGGTTATAGGTTTAAAAAAATCATCGATAAATATCTAGTTTAAAATTTCAAAATATGATTAAGGAATTGGCGATCAAATTGAAATGTTAGTTTCACCAAATCAAAAAGTTACTGTTCAAATTACTGATACCGAATATGGTAATAGTGAATTTGAAATTGAAAAATAGGAATTTTATTTTTAATAGGAGGTTATTGTGATGAGTGTTACGATTAAGGAGTTGAATAATATAGGATTTGACAAGGCAGGAAGTTGGCTTAAATCTGATGTTGGAATCGAAGTTGAATTAATCAATCATGTCCCGAAAAGTAGTGTTTTATACTTATTTGTTGTGGATGATGCAATTAAATATGTTGGGAAAACTGTAAGAACCTTGAGAAAAAGGATGTATGGATACAAAAAGCCGGGCTCAACTCAAAGGACTAATCTTCGGATAAACTCAAATATAATACACTGCTTAGACCGTGGTCAATCAGTTGATATTTATGTATGGTATGATAAGGAACCAAAAAAGCATGGAAATCTAATTGATATTAATCTTGCCGCAGGATTGGAAGATAGTTTAATTCGTTTAACAGGAGTACGACACGAATGGAATAAGAGATAGGTAAATCGCACAAATATTATATTTTCATAACTATTACTAATAATAAGTAAAGGAAATAACTTATAACGACACCATCTGACATATTAGATATATAACTTCTTGTAGAAACTGGAGATAAAATGAAACAAGAAGACAAAAACAGAGAGCCCATGTCTTGGGTCCTAAAGCATGTAAAAGAACAAAACCCCACCTTTTCTACAGAAGAAGCCATTCAAGAAGCATTGGCTATGGAAGATCGGTATGACGAAGCCAATAAAGAACGAAACGAGAAAAGGAATGCAGAGTATAGAAAAGAGTGGGAACGCACCTTGCAGAAAGAGAACGACCATTGGGCATTAGAAATACTTACCGGAGATGCATTAGCTGATTATTTTGGTGTATTGGAGGATTGAAAAATGAAGGTCCTACTACATTTAACTTTAAGTTTATACCTATTTGTTGTCAACGGCTGTAATGCAATAGATCCAAATAATCAAAGTAATGCTGATAATAAAATCATTATGACCATTGAACCCAGGTTGGATGTGGATGAAAATGGTTACTACCATTTAACGCTTGATAGAAATAACTGGCAAACGATTCATAGAGTCAGCGGTCACCTGAACTATGATGATGGATCACCAGCTGAATTGGTTAAGGTATATTGGTTATCCAATTTGTATTGGGTTCTTGGGGATACATTGGGTTATATAGTGCATGAAGGGCTAACGGATGATTTAGTCTATGTTACCTACGATACAACCTACATCACAGGTTTTAACGGCATGGAAGTGCCAACATCTAACCAAGCCAGTTACAGTAACGCTGAAGGTGAAGTCAATAATATGATTGCTCCCGTTCAAACCATGATTGGAGATACTATGACGCTATTTTGGAGTTACTACGATGAAGGGCAATTGTATGAAGAATCTATTAAGATAATTTTAGAGTGAAAATTTTATGTTTTCGCAGGATATCTTAAAATATTATCTCCTTTTTATTTGAGTCCAAATTACACCAAAACACCCCTTCCTGCTCCCCAAACCCCACAATCTCCGCCATTTTCAACAATTCCTTGGCTGACATATACGACTGATATTTTAAAGAACGGGGAAGAAGCAGAATCTTCTCTTGAATCTTGGGTGAGAGAAATATCAATTTCACAATCCGGAGTATGTAAGATTTATCCATACCTTCAAATTTTCGAACACCAATCGATATATTTGATATTATAGCTATTAGGACTTTATCATTCAAAATGTTTAGACATTTTGAAAATTATTGATGTGAATCCAAGAGAGATTTAATGGCATAAAGGGGAATGTTTTCTATCCTATCGTTCCGACTGTAATTTTCCAAAGAAAGGCGAATTCCTCTATCAAGATTTTTAGAATTAAGAAAAAGAAACATACTTTGCATTTGACCTTTGGTCCCGGCTTTAACTTCTATTGGGATAATATTTCCATCTTGCTGAATAATATAATCAATTTCAGCGTTACTGCTTTTAGCTTCACGATGCCAATAGTATAATTGTGGTTGTAGCAATGATGATTGGTGATGCATTAACTGAATACCTGCTGTGACTTCGGCTAGACTGCCTTTGTTTATCAGTTCCAAATTATTTTTCAAAAAATAATCTTTCAAATTTAGGCCTAAGAGCCTTTGATAAATACCCGAATCAAAAGGCAATATTTTGAACTTTTTGGGGTTTATTTGACTGCCCAAAGGGATCCCAGAACCACCAGAGTGGTGAATTTTATAGATTAATCCCGCTTGAAGAAGAAGTTGCAATGCAGATTTGATTGTTTTATGCTCTAATTCAGGCGCAACATGTTTATAAATAAATTTATTTCCCGCCTGTTTTGCTATGGATTGAAAGACAAGTTTTAAGGCTTCAAGGGGTGATCGTTTTTTGTATTTCGCAAAATCTGTTTGGAATGACTGTACCAAATTATCTAATAATTGTGTGCAGTTTAGATAATTTCCTGTTTCAAGGTATTCAGAAACAACTTCCGGCATTCCTCCAATAATTTGGTATGTTTTAAAATAGTCACACGCCAATTGATGTAAATTATTTTCTAATGGATTATTTGAATCGGCAGCATCAATAATGGGTGGTAGCGACGGATGGATTTCAGATAAAAATTCGTGGTAAGTCAGGGGATACATAAACAATGTTTGGATTCTTCCGACGCCAAAAGATGGTATTTCTTCCAGAGCGAATTCTAAAAGTGAACCAGCGGCAACTACATGTAAATCCGGCATTTTTTCATAAAAGTACCGTAAAGAGCGGATCGCATTTGGACACGCTTGGATTTCATCAAAAAAGACAAGTGTTGTTCCTTCTATAATGGGGATATTGTATTGAACCGAAAGTGTTTGAATTATATTTTGAACATCCATGTCTCCACCAAACAGAGAATGAATATTTGTATTATCGTCAAAATTCACTTCAAGAATACGATCAAACTTCTGTCCGAATTTTCGAATTGAAAATGTTTTGCCAACTTGCCTTGCACCCCGAAGCATTAAAACTTTTCTATTCGTGGTGGTTTTCCACGAGGATAAGGCATTTTCAATAGATCTTTTAATGGATTTCATTTATTTAATTACCATAAATACAAGGCAATAATAGATAATATAGTCCATAAATACAAGGCAATCTTTTCTTGAATTTTAGGTGAGAGATACACCATTTTTACAATCCGGAGTATGTAAGATTTATCCACACCTTCGTATTCGGCGATGTCTCGTATAGAATGCCCAATGTCGAGTAGATCATTATATTTTAAAGATAAGGCCATAAACCGGGTAATACTTGGCAGGATAGAGGGAGTATCTTGTTTCGTGCTGTTAGGCCTGCCAACCTTGAAAAGAAGATAAAAAGCCCTGTATTTTGTAATGATATCATTAATTACAAGCGAAGTGATATTGACTATGATATTCATAAGGCGTTTGAAAATATAAAAAAATTAATTGAAATGATTTAGGTCGATTAATGATAAAACAATGCTTATCACTCGCAACTTCTAAGCAATTCCAAAACTATAGCTATTCATCCAAAATCAACATAAGAGGTTTAGACATTTTAATAATTGCCATAAATTCCATTATGACGGCATTACCGGAAAAGGTGCAAAACATAGAGACAAGAAGAAGAACTCGAACCACTGTTACGTTAGCATTACGTAATGAGGACAAATAGGAAGAAATAATATGAAATACTTAAAATATTTTCTGATGCCGATTTTAACGCTTCCTTTGATTGTTGGCATATTTCTTGGTGGGAATTGGATGTGGTTGGGTTTGAGTTTATTATTCTTGATTGTCATTGTGGGCGATGCGGTTCTAGGCGATGATACATCAAATCCTCAATATAACTATCCATGGTTACTCGAAGTGCCCCTTCATTTAGCTTTGCCTTTAATTGGAATCGTAATGATGAGTTTAATGTGGTCATCGGGTAATAAGTATTTTGATTTTTTGGGTCTAGGTCAACGTTTATCTCATATTTTCTCCCATGATTTTCTTTCTGCGAGAAACCAAAATATGTGGATTGATTATTTAGGTGCAGTCCTTGGGACAGGATTTATTGTGGCAGGATATGGAACCAATGTTGCTCATGAATTGACACACAGAATTAAAAATAAAATATCTATGATTGAAGGAAGATGGCTCCTTTCGATTAGTTGTAATGCAGATTTTGCCATTGAGCATGTCTATGGTCATCATGTTACTGTTGGAACAAGGAAAGATCCAGCAACTGCCCCCAGAGGGATGAATGTTTATGTGTTTGCAATACGATCTACCTTATTAGGTCATTTGAGCGCGTGGAAACTTGAGCTAAAACGTCTTAAAAAAAATGGATACAGTTCTTTTTCGTACCATAATCGAATGATAAGTGGATACTTTATGTCAATCGTTTGGATGGGATTATTTTATCAAGTCGGCGGATTATTGGGTTTCATTTTATTTTTTGGACAAGCAATTTTCGCAAAATTCATTCTTGAAATCGCAAATTATATGGAACATTATGGTTTGATGAGAGATGATGGACAAAGTGTCGGACCTGAACATTCTTGGAATACGAATAGAAAAATGAGTAGCATTGTTTTGTTTACCTTAACGAGGCATTCCGCTCATCATGAAAAACCAAAAGTCCCATTTTGGAAATTAGATCCCTATGTCCATGCGCCTCAAATGCCAAGTGGTTATTTAAGCACATTATTGATTTGCCTTATTCCATCTTTATGGTATAAAACGATCGGTCCAGAACTCGAGAAGTGGGATCAAAATTATGGTGCTTCATAGTGATATGATTTTCTGAGAAAGCACTTTATATTTATCTTTAATTCTCTTTAAAAAAAAATTGCTCAATTCCTCAGTGAAGCCCTATATTAGTCCGAGTGTTTTCACTCAAGAGGTAAGATAATTTTGTCCAAAATGAGAATTGGAGAAAACCCCACCTAGGGGACGGAGCTCAAAATGAATAAAAACAGACACTTGCACAGTGCCTTTTTTGGCGTGTTGTTTAAAAGTTGGATGCTAATCCTACTCTTTTTTGTTATGCCGATTAACGTTACGTATGGTCAAGATTCCGAAGATGATGTTGAAGTCTTTTTCGACGATGAAGAATTTGATGATGAGGACTATGATGATGATGAATATCTTGATGATGAAGAATATGAAGATGGCGAGTATGACGATGAAGAATACGACGACGAAGAATATGAAGACGAAGAATATGAAGACGATGAGTATGAAGACGATGAGTATGAAGATGACGAGTATGAAGACGATGAAGCCTCGGATACAGAATTATCAGATGAAGCAGATCGTTTAGGGTATACGCTTGATATTGCCGTATCGTCTCCTCGTTTTGTCAATACAACGCTTCAGGATTATAATTCAAATGTAGATGCAAGACTCAGTTTTGAATTTCCCATGCTTATGCGCGTCTTGGGGGTAAAATTTAGATTTGGAGCAGAAATAGGCACTTTCAAATTCGAACGAGCCAAGCCGCCGAATATGGGGCAATTGGCTTCTGGGATAACCGGCTTAGGTTTGTTGGTTTTCCCTGCCGGTCCTGGGAAAGTAAAAATTGGAACCGGAATGATTGGAGGCTCCTTTGGCTTTATGGCGGAAGCCTCTTATGGCTTGAGTATCGCTGGACTTTTGGACCTTCGTTTTGGATTTAGAACAACAGAAGCACTAAATCTTTCAACGAGTAATGATACCAAGTTGGGGCATGGGTCTTGGATGGATGGTGTTATTTTGCTTGGCATTAATCTTTAAACACATCTCACGATTCAATCCCATTATATGATTAAGCGTTCTCCATTTCTGTTTATTTTAATCTTATTGACGCAATTTTTAATTGCTCAAACTGCGACGATAAGAACTCAGCATGATGTGAGTACAGAAGGAACGCCCTCTGGTTATTATAATTATGACTCGAAAACATACAACGGAGGGACAGGTGGTTTTCGTATTTCCACTAGCAGTTTTGCTGATGGAGGAACTTATGTTATAAAATATAAAATCGATAGTGGAACAAAAACTCAATTAGCAACGGGTACTCACAGTAATACGTCAATGAATATTTCAATTACAGATGCTCAACTTCCTGCCTTGACGAATGGACAAAAAATCATATTTTACATTGTAGATGATGCATTTGGTGGAAATACGGAGGTCACATGTCAAGCAGATGACAATGGTTATGAAAGTATTTCAGCTAGTGCAGGTGATGCAGATTATTTTTATTATGATGTAACAGCGCCAACTGTTTCAGAGGTGACTTCTGCCACCAGCGATGCAGCTATAAAAATTATTGGTGATGTTCTCGCTATTAAAGTTTCATTCACTGAAATTGTGACCGTTACTGGAACGCCACAGATTGTGTTAGAAACGGGTAGTTCTGATGAACTAGTCGATTATAGCTCCAATGCAGGAAGTGGAGATTTAATTTTCAACTATACTGTTGCTTCAGGCAATGCGAGCGATGATTTAGATTATGTGGGAACCACTTCCTTAGCTACAAATGGAGGTTCAATTCAAGATGCTGCAGGTAATGATGCTGACCTTACGCTTGCGACTCCTGGGCAAACAAATTCTTTGGGAGAGAATAAAACATTTATCGTTGATGGCATAGCACCAACGATTAGTAATGTAACTGCATCTACGATTGATGGTTCTTATAGCGATGGAGAAACAATAACGATACAAGTTGTTTTTGATCAAATTGTAACCGTAACCAGCGGAACACCAACTTTAGCATTAGATATGGATGGTAGCAATCAAAATGCTTCATATTCGAATGGTACGGGATCCACAACTTTGAATTTTACTTATACAGTGGCAGATGGCGATAATGCATCTGATTTGGATTACACAAACCAGAGTGCATTGAGTGGAAATATTACAGATGTCCCTGGAAATGATGCTGTGTTAACTTTAGCAGCACCAGGTAACCCCACATCTTTAGGCGTAAATAAAAGTATTATTCTTGATACTGCAGAGCCTACTGTTTCATCGGTAACTAGTAGCAAAACTGATGGAAGCTATATGGCAAATGAATCAATTGGTATTACAGTTGAATTTGATGAAGTTGTCTATGTGACAAGTGGAACACCTCAAATCACGTTGGAAACAGGTGTTTCGGATGCCGTGGTGGATTATACTAGTGGAACTACAACGAATAGCTTTAATTTTACTTACACCGTTTCTTCTGGAGAAACTACGAGTGACCTTGATTATAAAGCCACAAATGCTTTGACGGGAAGTATTACAGATTTGGCGGGAAATACGGCCACTTTGACGTTAGCAACACCAGGGCAAGTTAATTCCATTAGTGATAATCAAGCAATTATCATTGATACGACACCACCCACTGTTTCTGATGTAGATGCAAGCACAAATGGAAATAAAAAAATTGATGATATTATCCCTGTTGCAGTTGAATTTGATGAAGTTGTCTATGTGACAGGTACGCCAGTAATTACTTTGGAAACAGGAGATAGTGATAAAGCAGTTTCTTATACGAGTGGAACTGGAGACATTACACAAAAATTAACATTTACTTATACGGTTGAAGAAGACCATAGCAGTGGGGATCTTGATTATGTTAGCACGACTGCTCTGACAGGAGTCATAAAAGATTTAGCTGGGAATCAAGCGACTCTTACTTTGGCCTCTCCTGGTGCTGGAAATTCTTTGGGCAATAATAAGGCGCTCGTTATAGATGGTATTCGGCCGACCATCAGTAATGTAACTTCGGGTACTTCAAATGGCTCCTATAAAGAAGGTGATATCATTGCAATTACGATTGCCTTTGATGATAATGTAACGGTTTCTGGAACGCCTCAATTGACTTTAGAAACAGGTGACTCAGATGCTGTTGTAGATTATTCTTCCGGGACAGGTTCAGGCAATCTTATTTTTAATTATACCGTTTCTGCTGGTGAAACTGCGAGCGACTTAGATTATGTGGATGCAAATTCGCTGTCTCTCAATGGGGCAACACTTCAAGATGCATTCGGAAATGATGTTACCTTAACACTGCCTACGCCAGGCGCTGGAAATTCGTTGGGAGATAATAAGAATTTTATTATTGATACGACAGTTCCAACAGTAGATTATGTGACAAGTACAACTGCAAATGGAACATATAACGAAGGTGATGGTATTTCTGTTAACATTGAATTTTCAGAGATTGTGAACGTCACTGGAACGCCTCAGTTGACTTTAGAAACAGGTGGATCAGATGCTGTGGTAGATTATGCCAGTGGGTCAGGATCTACGACTTTAATTTTCACCTATACCATCAGTGCAGGTGAAACTGCCACAGATTTGGATTATGTTGCCACAAGTTCTTTGGCCTTAAACGGAGGAACAATCAAGGATGGAGCTTTAAATGATGCAACGCTAACCCTTGCTTCTCCTGGTGCTGCGAATTCATTAGGGAATAATACCAATTTAGTTGTAGATACAAGTGCGCCAACAGTTTCCTCCGTAAGCTCAGCAGACAACAATGGTTACTACCTTGAAGATGATGTTATTGCAATAGATATTACTTTTTCTGAAACGGTCATCGTTACAGGTACGCCTCAGTTGACTTTAGAAACAGGTGGATCAGATGCGGTAGTTGATTATTCAAGTGGGACGGGGACAAACGTTCTCACTTTTTCCTATACAGTTGCTACGAACCATCTATCTGCAGATTTAGATTATGTTAATAATAGTTCTTTAGCTTTAAATAGTGGGACAATTAAGGATGAAGTTGGCAATAATGCTGTATTAACATTAGCGAATCCTGGAGATGCCAATTCTTTGGGCGACAATAAAGCTTTGGTGGTGGATGCGGTAATACCTACTTTTTCACGGGTTTCCATTGCATCGAATCATATTAATTCTGCAGATACAGTTGCGATTGTTGGAGATATTGTTACTTTAACCTTGGTTGCTTTGGAAGATATTCAGTCGCCGACAGTTACAATTGCAGGGCAAACCGCATCGAATACAGCTGGTGCAGACGCGACACAATGGACGGCTACTTATACGATGACGAGTAATGAGGCATCTACTGCAGCGATTTCATTTACTGTAGATTTTACTGATTTAGCTGGGAATACTGGAACACAAGTAATTGCTTTAATTGATGACATTGATGGAAGCGGTGTTTCTTTTGATAAAGATGTGCCGACGCTTGACATTGTTTCTATTGTGTCAGATAATGCGAATTCGTCTTTAGCGAAAGTCGGCGATGTTATTACGGTTTCAATCACGGCCAGTGAATTAATAAAAAGTGGAAAGGAACCGAGTGTGACCATTGCGGGTAATGCGGCAGCGGTATCTCGCGATTCCGATACAGAATTTACAGCAACTTATACTATGTCCAGTTCGGATAATGCCTTCGATGGATCAGCGATTACATTTTCAATAACGGGTTATGAAGATTTTTCAAATAATGTTGGAGCCGATGTAAGTGGTACCACAAATGGTTCAAGTGTAAGCTTTGATATGACTGCCCCAACCCTAACCACCGTTTCTATTGCTTCCACTACATCGGGTTTTGCCCATTATGCCAAAGAGAATGAAGACGTTGTTTTAACTTTGGTAGCATCAGAAGAAATTGGTTCTACGGCTGGTTCTGTTTCAATGGCAGGAGCTACGACTGGCGTGACTGTTGCAGCGGGTGCAGACGCGACACAATGGACGGCTACAAAAACTTTAGCTTCCCATACGGAGGGGACGGTCGCAATTAGTATCGATTTTTCTGATTTAGCAGGAAATAGTGGAACAACTGTTACATCGATTACGACTGGGAACAATGTAACCTATGATAAAACAGCACCAACGCTTACGAGCGTTGCGTTAGCATCAAATAATGATGTAAGTGATACTCTGGCCATTGTTGGGAATACAATCACACTTACCTTTGTGGCTGATGACAATCTTCAAGAACCAACGCCCGTAAGCATTGCAGGGGCAAGCCCAACAGTTATTGCAGGTGTCGATGGACAAAATTGGTCTGCAACTTATGATATGACATCCTCTGAGACAGAAGGAGATGTTTCTTTTTCTATTACTTATAAAGATAGTGCAGGAAATGCTGGCGCTTCAGCTCAAACTGCATTGGTAGGCGACGCAAATGGTGTTACATTTGATCAAACGGCGACGGATATGTCTGGCGTGGCTGTAGATCTGGTGGTTGGATCAGATTCGGGAGATAGTGATACAGATAATTTAACGAATGATGACACACCTGAATTTTCGATTACTGGGTTAACGGCAACCGACTCTATTTATCTCGTCATCAATAATAGTGATACAACGGCAAGAGATAAGGCGGGAGGAGCTACTTTATCTTTAACATCTTCAGCTTTAGCCGATGGTGAGAAAAATATTAAAGTTGTTTCAAAGGATTTGGCAGGGAATTGGTCCAGTGCATCTACGAGTCTCACTGTAACCATTGACACTACGCCCTGGACGATTTCAACTGTGCCTATACTAATGAATACGGATGATTCTGGCTTTATTCTAGGAGATGAAGTGACAAATGTGGATCAACCTAATTTTATCTTTGCAGGCCTCCCAAGTACCCTTGACTCTATTCTTCTATTTAAAGATGGTGTGTTAGATGGTGGATTACGAATGAGCCAAGGCAGTTTAGACACACTTCAAGCCTCTTCATCATGGGCAGATGGAATTATAGCCATTACATATAAAGTATTAGATATAGCAGGAAACCTATCGTCATCAAGTGCAGGCTTGACCATGAAGATTGATACAGGACCTCCTGTCCAACCGGATGCACCCAATTTAACATCGGGAACGGATAGCGGTTCAGACAATTCGGACGACATTACGAATGAAACAAGCTTACAATTTGCTGTTGGATCTCTTTCAAATGGAGATCGATTGTATATTTTCGCAAATGCTGTTGTTCAAGATTCATTAGATATAACAGGAGCTTCTGAAACGATTACTGTGAATGGTGCAGTAACAGCTGATTATACGGTTACAGCCAAAGATTTGGCAGGAAATGAATCAGCAATTTCTCCCGCTCTTACGGTTACAGTGGATACAGATGCACCGGATGTTTCTGGTGTTGGTATTGATTTAGTGGACGCCTCTGATTCGGGTGATAGTAATTCAGATGATTTAACCAATGATTATACGCCTGAATTTTCGATCACAAATCTCGCCTCAGCAGATGATTCCCTTTATCTTTACGTTGATGATGTATTGGATAAAGGAATCGAAATCACAGCGACAACTATGTCAATAACTGCAGATAGTTTAAGTGATAATACTCATCAAATTTTGATTAAAGTTAAAGATTTAGCTGGGAATTTATCGATTGCATCTGCAACGACCTTAAGTATCGTTATTGACACAACGCCACCCACACCAGCATCAGCACCTGATTTAATAGATGCATCTGATTCAGGTATTTCATCTTTAGACGACATTACGAATGTTGCTTTACCTACTTTCGTATTGACGGGTCTCCCCACAACGCTTGATTCTATTATTTTGTATTACGATGGACAACAAGGTGCAGGTGGGCAGTTTGATAGTGGAATAAGAATGAGTCAGAGTAGTTTAGACACCTTAATAATGACTACACCTCTAGCGAATGCAACGACCCCTTATCTCATATATTATGCGATAAGAGATATAGCAGGAAACGTTTCACTCGTAAGTGAAGCATTATCTGTGAGGATTGATACTCAGCAGCCCATACTTACGCCAGATGTACCTGATTTAGAAACAGCTTGGGACACGGGAAAAAGTTCTTTAGACAATATTACAAATGATGATAAACCTCATATTATTTCGAATAATTTGACTGAGGGGGAATATGCATCTCTTTATATGATTACCAGCGCAAATGATACAAGTTTAATAGCAGAAACCTTGGTGTCTGCAGTAGAAACGGTAACTGATTCCACTTCTGCTTTAGTTTCTGGGATTTATTACTTCTTTACCATTGCTACAGATAGTGCTGGAAACACACGACAAAGCACAGCGGACTTAACAGTAGAAATTGATTTAAGTCTTCCCACATGCGCAATCTCATTTGATGGAGATTCTTTAGTGAGATATGAAGATACGAATACACTCGCTACCTTTACTTTTTCTGAAGTGATGGATAATGGCACTGTGCCTACGGTTGATGTGAATTACCCTGAAGCAGAAGCAACAGATTTAGTTGCACAAACACTAACAAAAACGCAAGATTCGATTTGGACATATTCTATTCCACTGAATGCTCTTGGTTCTGAAAATATGGATGGTGTAATTGAGCTTACTTTATCGGCTACGGACATCGCAGGGAATGCGATTGTATCCGAAGATATTACGGGTCTGAATACTTTGCGTGTTGATAATACGGATCCAGCTTTTTCATCATTTTCGCCTGATACGGGTGCATATATTAATGCGATTGATATCTTTGCTTGGACATTATCAGAGGATATATCTTCAGGAAATATTTCCTTTGAACGAATTTCAGGCCCTGGCGTAAATGTAAATAGTGATTTATCTTTAACAGAATTATCCTCGGGAGTCCATGATCCTTCAAGCTTGAATTCTGTCCCCAATTTAGTAGATGGCACAAAGTATGACATCATCTTCACATCCGCGGATACGGCTGGGAATACAGGAAATGATACGATTGCATCCGTAACTTATGATATTTCACCATCTTATGCAGATATATCCTTTACAGAATTATATGCGAGCGATGGTTTTTCGGATACGGTTTGGGTGCAGTTTAATGAACGAATGAATCCAATTCCTACACCAACTATTTCTGTAGATTATGGTGGAGCAGGAGCAACAGGCGATGATATTACAGATGCAGATTTAAGCATGAATAATACTGACTCTACTTTGTGGTATTATCCTGCAATTATTCCTGCTGGAACAGGCAATCAAGGCAATGTGGGCATTTCCATCGTTGCGCTAGATTTAGCTGGGAATGCCAATGATTCTTTATCCATGCCAGACACACTTTATGTCGATAATACAGAAGCGACAGCAACCATCGCATACGAAAATATCACAAATCCAAATGCCGGGAATTTTGGTGCAGGAGGAGATACGGTGCATATTACTGTAAGCATGAATGAGCCTCTTGCGACGACCGACCCCAAACCGACATTAGGCGTAATTTATGGAAATGGAAATGGAAATGTTGTAACAGGAATAGACTCAATCTCAACTACAAATAATGATTCAGTTTGGGTCTTTGAGGTCGTAATTCAAGATAGTAGTCATAATAATGGACCTTTGGAAATTTCAATAACGGCAAATGATTTAGCCAGAAATGCTGTGGGAACTTATGTGGACAATAATTTATTTCGTGTAGATAATCAGCATCCAACTGCCTTTGCGGTGGGCGATGTGATCGTTCATGGGCAAAATCCGGTGCAATTATGGTTAAATGGCATTAGCGATTCATTAGAAATACAAGTCCCAATTGAAACGTTTGCACAAGATTCTACGCTCTACTTTGGTGGAACACTTGATGTGAAAATGAATATCATTACCCAGGGTGGTGGTGCTGTTTCAGTGGGGACACCTGATAGTTTGAGTCAGTCTGGATCTGCTATTTCATTTTATCGAAGTATGGCAGAAATAGATGCTGCGCTCCCATCTTTGGTTTTGGGCGATTCTATAGAAGTTTCTGCCGTAATTATAGATCGATACGGGAATGATACAACGGGAACAGCGAGCGTGCAAAAATATGTTTATGATCCGAGTGCACCCACTATTGGAAGCATCAGTGGGGGAAATGTGTTCACCCTTGATACATTGATTTCTAATGATACGCTTTCCGTGCAATGGACAGAATTCGTTGACCCAGGTGATGTCAGTGCCTCAGGTTTGGAGCGATATGAAATTGCTATTGAAAAAATAGGAACCGCTTCACTCAATGCATTTTACGATTGGGATACAGTAACCTTCCCAACAGAGCCTTTGGTTTTTGACTTATTTTTGGAACATAATGAATCTTACGTATCGCATATTCGTAGCTTTGATGTAGCAGGGAATATCTCTGATACATTGGCATCAGATACACTTTTACGCATCAATACAGCGCCGGTTATTACGACGGTTGATAGCACCGTTTTGTCCGAGGATATCGCTTGGACAGATTCACTTTCGATTACGGATCCTGATTTATTGGTCCAACAGGGTGATGCATTTACTTACAAAATTAGCACCACACGTATTCTTGGAGAAAGTGAAACAGATTCTGTGAGTATTGATGCAAATGGTGTTATGACTTGGGAGCCCACGCAAGATGACACTGGTTCATATCAAATTCAAGTGATTGTGACTGATGCCTATACTATGGCAGATACATTTTTATTCCCTTTAACCGTGTTAGCTGTGAATGATACGCCAATTGTGAATATATTATCACCAGACGATGCTCTTTCTTGGACGGAAGATTCAGGCGATTCAGTTCGCATTAATTTAACGTCTTATGTGGATGATGTGGATAACAGTGATACAAGTGGCGTTATTTGGCAAGTGGTTATTATTGATACCAATGCTTTGGATGATGAATATCCATTAGGACAAATTGTGGTGGGGCCAGGCACTTCTTGGCATACGCAAAATAAGTTAGCCCGTGAGTATCTTGGATTCAATCCAAAATTTGGAGCAGATTTGCCCATTTTATCAAATATGGGTGGAGCAGGATTATCTGTTTTATCAGCGGCAAATCCATTTATTTCTGTTTCTTTAGATACGATTAATAGTGAATTATGGGCAACCTTTACCAGTGATTCCAATTATTTTGGAAGCGAAAATCGCGCCGTGATTATTGCGCAAGATTTAGATGGTGCCGAAGGTAGAGATACGATTACTGTTACAGTTTTAGCCGAAAATGATCCACCTGTCATCGCTACAATTGCAGATTCGGTTGTATGGGAAAATGATTCAATTGCCATTGATTTTGGTGCATTTACCAGTGATGTTGATGATTCCACATTGACGTTTACAATTTCGGCGCTTACTAATGGTGAATTCATGACGATTACACCGAGTACATACACCTCTCATAATGTAGGAGATTCTGTTGTATTCACGCCTCAATCACTTTGGTCGGATTCAACCGTGATTCAAGTCATTGTTTCAGATGAGGCTATATCCGATACGGCCACATTTACTTTAGATGTTTTGCGCGTGGTTCGTCCCTCACCATCTGTGGCTATCATTCAGAACAATGCATTTTCAAATTATCTACAAATCGTCATTATTGATACGGTAGAAAAAACCACAAATTTGTCTCTCAATATCCAAAGTGAATCCATTCCACTCGATACGATCGGTGCTTTTACCTGGATTGGCAATTATGACTTTAGTGTTGCCCGTTCTTATTCTTTTGACATATTTGCAGATGCGATGGTAGGTGATACATCTTGGTCTAATTACTTCGTTCTATCTTTTGCCGAAACCAGTGAAAGATGGTATGGTGCAAGTCATGATGGACGATTTCGAATTGTTGGAGATCCTGGAACGGTGACATCAAATCAAAACTTTATCATTGTGGACTCGTCTTTATTTAGTCACCAATTTACAGATAAAGCCTCCTATATGATTGGGGATGAGTCGTATCAATTTCGAAATCCTGTGGAAGTCTCATTCCAAGGGCAACGAGATGATTTAGCCATTTATCAGCGACTCAATGGCGTAACTTGGGAAGAACTCCCTACAATTACAAAAGATGGGCAGATTTTGACTTTTACAGAAAAAACTGGATATTTTAGAACAGGACCTAGAACCATCATTGTTCCAGAAGAAACGAGTTTACATCAAAATTACCCCAATCCATTTAATCCTGTGACTAATATTGTTTATGAAGTAGGACTTTTGGATGGACTTCGTCAAAATGTTTCCATTTCTATTTATAATTTGTTGGGTCAACATGTGACAACATTGGTTGAAAAGCATGATCAAATCGGCCAGTTTCGTGTCCAATGGAATGGAAGAGATAAATTTGGAAAAATGCTTCCAACTGGAATATATTTTGTTCAATTGCGCACGGAAATGGGAATTGTTAATAATAAAAAAATGATCTTAATGAAATAATGAAAAGATACAAAAACATCCTATCTTTTGGCCTCATGATCGGACTTCTTATCACATATTCTTGTAGAGAAACCATTGTTCCAAGTGAGAAAGAATTAACGGATTATGCTTGGACGCTTTACGAAGCCGATGACTTCTCTGAAGCCAATCAATGGTTTCGTGATGGATTTGATAAAGACTCAAGTTATATGGATGCGTACAATGGTTTGGCTTGGTCTTTTGGAAAGTTGGGATTTATTGATTCGGCCATTACCTATTTTGAATTAGGCAAAACTTTAAGCTGGGATGAATCTTTAACGCCTGGCGTGAATTTGGATATATTTGCAGGACTTACTTTTGCAAATCGTGCAATTGGGAACGATTCCTTGGCGCGTGTTTATGGAAGATCATTTTTTGCAGCACAAGACCCCGTTAGTTCTGAGCCTTGGATATTTCCACACAATAGCCTTATGAATCATTTAGATGTGAGGCTATCTTTAGCATCAGCATATTTTTCATTAGCAAAATTTGATTCTTGTGTTACGGAAGTAAGAACGATCCATTCTGGCTTAGCAATAACAAAAACATTTGCACCGGATATCAATACGGTTTTAGGACAAGATGAACTAGTAAAAGAACTGGAAACACTCCAGGATTTATTACTCATTCAATAGTTTCATGCCACGTCCTATTTTTTCTTCTCAGAAAAAAGACCATTCTTTCTGGATAAACAAAACCCTACAACTAGCCCAAAAAGCATTTCAAGCAGGGGAAGTTCCTGTAGGGGCGATTGTCGTTTTAGAGGACAGAATCATTGGAAGAGGCTTTAATCAACGAGAATCACTTCACGACCCAACGGCTCATGCGGAAATGATTGCAATTACTTCCGCCGCAAATACTTTAGAGGATTGGCGTTTAGATAAATGCACTTTATATGTGTCAAAAGAACCATGTCCGATGTGCGCTGGTGCCATTATTAATGCCAGATTAAAGCGTCTCGTTTTTGGTGCTTACGATGAAGAAAAAGGCTGTTGTGGATCATTATATCAATTGTGTGGTGATGGGCGATTGGATTCGAAAACAGCTGTGATTGGTGGTGTAGAAGAGGAGCGGTGTGCTTCAATATTAAAAGAATTTTTTCAATTGCAACGAAAGCTCAATTAAAAGACATATATTAATCTGGCGGACGTTAGTCGTAAGTAAATTTTATTTTCACCCAATCAAATCCCCAAATGTGGGGGATAGATGGGGGTTTAAAAATAAACGTTGAAAATAAAGTTTACGTTTAACCCTCGCTGGATTTATAAAACGGAGAGATGGCAGAGCCTGGTTGAATGCGCTGCACTCGAAATGCAGTTTACACTCACGTGTAACGGGGGTTCGAATCCCTCTCTCTCCGCCATGTGGTATGTTTACGTTATTCAGAGTAAAAAGCATTCGTTTAGATATACGGGAATGAGCGAATCTCCGTCTCTTAGATTAAAGGCGCATAATGGAGGGAAAGTCAAATCTACAAAAGCTTATAAGCCATTTAGAATTATTTACTCAGAGATATGTAATGACAGGATAGATGCGAGGAATCGTGAAAAATATCTAAAGTCAGCATCGGGTCGCCGATTTCTGAGTAAGAAATTGCAAGAAATGGGTTCCCTGCCCGACAGCTGACGCAGTCAGGCGGGGAATCCCTCTCCCTCCGCAAATTTATTTTGGTTAAACTCAATATGATTAGCAAGAAAATCAAATAAACTTCACGTTTAATTTGTAATTCGTAGCTATTAGCTTTTTTCCACTTTTAGCATTAATTTCAGTCGTTATATTATTTTGTATTAACTAAAAAGGATAAATACAATGCAAAAAGGAAAAGTGAAATTTTACAACAGAAGTAAAAAATATGGATTTATCAGTGGTGATGATGGTGTGGACTATTTCTTCCATGAGTCT
>Ga0209362_1000964_pt1 | contig 23945 bp, 32 predicted proteins | sample SaaInlV_165m_DNA_FD_184680 | JGI IMG/M metagenome (GOLD analysis project Ga0209362, IMG submission 184680) | Marine microbial communities from expanding oxygen minimum zones in the Saanich Inlet - Saanich Inlet SI037_S3LV_110m_DNA (SPAdes)... | ecosystem: Environmental > Aquatic > Marine >... | reverse complement strand
GAGACGTCACCAGCGAGATGCTCACCGAGTTCGTCGGCGAGATGAGAGCCGATGATCGTCGACGATCCGAGGAGACAATCCGTAGCCGACTGGCTGCCATCAGAGCGTCGATCAATTGGGCAGTCGATGCCGGGATGCTTCCGTTCTGCCCGCGGATGCCGCGGATGCCACGCCGGCGACAATCAGCCGGCGGGATGCACGGCCGCCCGCTGACTGATACCGAGTTCGGATCGATCATCGCCGCTACGCCGGACATCGTCGGCGAAGCCAGAGCACACGACTGGCAACGCAACCTCACCGGACTATGGCTCAGCGGCTTGCGATTGGGCGAAGCAATCTCGTTATCATGGGATCGCTCTGACGTGATCTCGATCGACCTGACAGCCGCTCGTCCAATGTTTAAGATCCCGCCCGGCACCGATAAGAGCGGCAGAGGAAAGCTCCTGCCGATCACTCCAGACTTTGCGGCAATGCTCGAAGACACAACCGAGCGAGCCGGCAATGTGTTTGAGTTCTCGAAGCTTCGCCCCGGTCGCACTGGTGGCGATCTCGGCGAGTACGCATCGAAGACCATCACGAAGATCTGCCGAGCGGCTGAAGTGCTGACCAGCGAGCACCCGCCGCGGTACGCATCCGCTCACGATCTCCGCCGCTCGTTCGGTGCCAGATGGTCACGGCAGGTGATGCCGCAAGTGCTTCAGCTCCTGATGCGTCATGAATCGATAGAAACGACGATGAAATTCTACGTCGGCCAGGACGTTGAACACGCTATTTCGGTGCTTTGGGATGGATCTTAGGAATTCTTTTCTTTTTCCTTGATTGTGTCTTGCACATTCAGACGATAACCCTAATATGGGCTCATCAGACACAACAACGGCAACCAAACAAAGGAACAAAACGATGACAATCACCGCAACAGTCGAAACCGGAATTGTTGACCCTTTTGGCTTCATGCAAACCGAAGACAAAGTCTTCACGAACCATGTCGATTATCACGCATTCATCCGTCACCTCGAAGACTTCGATGCAGTCGATGAGCTGATCAGCACCAAGTTCGACTGCTAAACAACCAACCACACACAAAGCCCGGCCATCCGGCCGGGCATCTTTCAAACAAACCAAAGGAACAACACGATGAACAAGTCAACCGCAACATCAGCTCAAGTCATCGCAACTTCAATGTGCTTTGGTGGCTTTCGGGCAACTATCTTTTCCGGCAGCAAGCAAATCGCCAGTCAGCACTTCGCCGCTAAAGGCTGGGGCAATCATCACGTGAACGCCGCACACAAAGCGATGAAAACCTGGATGGCAGCTTTCGGCGTAAGCTAAACAACACAACCACACAAAGCCCGGTCGCTTCGGCCGGGCATCTTTCTTAGAAAAATCTTTTCTTTTTCCCTGATTGTGTCTTGCACATTCAACCGATAACCCTAATATGGGCCTATCAGACACAACAACGGCAACCAAACAAAGGAACAAAACGATGTCAGACGCACAAAGGATCGAACTGAAAAACTGGATGGTCGAAAACGCAGAAGTCATTACCGCACGAGTCAACGAATACACCGCAGCTTGCAACATCAAAATCAGTGAATTCACTGGCAAACAAAAACAACGCCTGATCATTGGATTGTTTGCGGTTGAGATCGCGAAAATGCTCAAATGAACCGAGGCGGCAACACAAAGCCCGGCCATCCGGCCGGGCATCTTTCAAACAAACCAAAGGAACAAACGATGAACGAGCTAAGCCGCGAAATATATCGTCGAGTCGGAATCGCAAATCATGAAGCCGCCGAGCGAATGCTCACGGCATGGATGGCGGATAGCGTCTTCGGACTGGCTCATCAGCTCTGGTGCAAGGGATACTCAATCATCCCGCTATCGGCTGACGGCAAGCGACCAGTCAGGAAGTGGAAACGATACCAGACAGAGCAATGCACACTGGCCGAGCTGATTGAATGGTTCATCGATTATGACTTCGCCCCGGCCATCGTGACGGGCAAGCTCAGCGGCATCACCGTGATTGATTGCGACAACTCGGAAGCTGCTGATTACTGGTTTGAATATGGCGGCGACTGGTACGCCGAGCAGAACACAAAACGCGGCCGGCATTATGTGCATCGATGGGCAGGCGAGCGAAATACCGTCGACCTGCACGCGATCGCCGGCATCGATCGCCGCGGTGAAGGTGGCTATGTCAAAGCCTATCCGCAATCAATGAACTGGCCTACTGCCCGCACCGTCAACGCGTAAGTCAAACAAAGGAACAACACAATGCACAACATCCAGCAAACTATCAGCGACTATCTCGACGGCGAGCGAGATCCCGCGGTGCCGTTCACTGACGATCGGCAGCCAGTGTCAGAGCACACGCTGCGATGTTTCGTCGGAATGCTCGAGACCGGCGAAGCCGTCGAGCCTGACTTCGATGCCGTCCGTTCTGGACTTGCCGCCGAAGTGAACGAAACGCTAAAAAGCTACCAACGAAAGGCAGTCAAATGAGTCCACCAGGTGGAAGCCGCAAGGGTGCCGGCAGGCCGGCAGCCCGCGGCGAGCGTAAACAATCACTGACGATCCGCATCACTCCGACGTTGCGAAAGTATCTCGACGCCACAACCGGCCAGAGCATTGCCGAGCGGATTGAGTCGGAGTATCGTGACACCGCCGCATTCAAAGCGTGGCAGAAGAAGAATTCTAAAGAGCCCTGATAGCTCAATTGGATAGAGCAGCCGCCTTCTAAGCGGCCGGTTTCAGGTTCGATTCCTGATCAGGGTACTATTTTTGGAATTCTTTTCTTTTTGGTTGATTGTGTCTTGCACATTCAGACGATAACCCTAATATGGGCCTATCAGACACAACAACGGCAACCACAAACCAAAGGAACAACACGATGGCAACTCTTGAAAAACGACGCGAAGCAGGCACAACACACTACGTCCTACGATGCGTTGGTAGCTTTGACGGAATGCCGATGGGAGAGCTTTACAGTGACGCATGGGTGGCGATGAAGAAACTCGTAGCGGATCAAAAAGAACGCCACGAATCAGGGCTGAAGACAGGCATCAGGTTCCACCGCTAACAATCAACCGCACCACAAAGCCCGGCCGCTTCGGCCGGGCATCTTTCAACGCAACCAAAGGAACAAAACGATGAGCAAGTTTGACACAATCGCCGACCTGATCGAAGCCGCTGCACAGCAATCACACGTCGCCAACTTGCATGTCGGCGGAATCTTTAGCGAAGACGGCAGCCGCCACAGTGACATCGAAGCCGAGCGACGCGTAGCAGCTCAACGTGGCACCCAGTTCGTTCACGCCAACTACGCACACCTTGAAGGCTTCGCCGCTGGCCAGTCCGTGCGATACATCCCACACGTCGGATACGTCAACGCGTGAGCCACGTGGGTGGTAGTTTGGGTGGCAAATGAAAAGCCTACCGCTAAAAACGGCAGGCTTTTTCAATTCACCACCGGATTTCTAATCCGAGCTGAAGTGATTACACCCGCAAACCCGAAACATATATCAGCCAGCGAACAGTTGCGGACACTGTTTTTGATCGCTGTGGCGTGCTTTGGGTGGTAGTTTGGGTGGTAGCAATGACCGATCAGATTCTTGCGGCAACGCCGTGGCTGCTTGCGGCCGGTGCTCTGTTTTTCAGCTTGATCCCGGTCGGCGATTAATCGTGATTGTGATCGTGATCAGGTGCAATCTGTAGCGTCAGCACTTCCCGCTCGAGGACTGTCACACGCTCGCCCAGGTCGATGGCAGCGATCAGCCGTGATTCGATTGCCACGATGCGACCGTGGACGCTGTACGCCCACGGGATCGCCGCCAGCAATACCATCGCCTGTAGTCCGACTAATCCGATGAGCAGCTCAATCACTCGCGTTCTTCCGTTTCTTGCTCGAGCCATGATTCCAGATCCGCGGCGGCCTTTTTCGCTCGCCGTTCCATTCTCCGTTTGACGATCAGTTTGCTCGCGGAGCCGGCGAAGCCGAGCCAGCCTTTCGACGCCATCAAGCCGCCGAGACCGAGCCCGCCGAGGTGGCTGGCTGCAAAGCTCGCGATGATCCCTGCAATGGTTCCCATTACGCGGCAAACCTTCGATGAGCCAGACCGGTGATAATTCCCAGCACACCCCACAGATACTGAAGCGGCTTCTCTTTTGCGTCTTCTTTCACGATCTTGACCTGATCGAGTGCAGCCCGAGCGTCAGCTTTGATTCCGGCCACGTCCGACTTCAGAGCAACAACGCCCTTGATCTTGGTCAGCGGATTTGCCGACTTCAACTTCTCGACGTCGGCTTTTGCTTTGATCAAATCGCCGCGAAGTTTCTCGACCGCGAGCTTCGTTGCATCGATTGGTGTGGGCACCAGCACCGGAGCAGGATCAGCATCACTACCATCAGGCACCGGCACGGCTTCGCTTTCGCTTTCGATCGGCGGGAATGGCGGCGGCGTTTCTTCGCCGATGATCAACGTTGCCAGCCCTGTCACAACTCGAGTCAGCCAGCCGAGCAGACCGCTCCGCTGATTCGGCTCGTAGCCCGTTCGGTAATTCGTCGAGCCACGTACCCAGATCACCGGGAAGCCGAGCCCGGCGGGAGCGTTTGCCGTGTCGGCGAACTCTTTCGCCAGCGACTTATCTGACCATTTCCGAAGCGTTCGATCGTACTTGACGAACTGGAATTGATACGCCGCAAACCTGCCCGCTCTGACGTCGCTCTGTAGCCGATCACACGCCGCACAGCCATCAGTCGTGAAGACAATCACATCAGCTCGCCGGTACGCCGTAGCGGGCAACTCAGCTCGTTTGACGGCCTCACTGATTGAATCAGTGCCGATCCAGAAAGACCGCGGCTCACCGGTTGCAGTCATCGAGAGCAGACCGACAACTTCGCCGGATGCGTTGAACAGTGGCCCGCCAGAGTTGCCGCCGTCGCTCGCCCAATTAGTGACCAGCCCGTCCGCAAGCCGTACGCTGAAGCCGTCGCGTGCTTCCGTCTCAAATCCTACGCGGAGCACTTTGCCGGCGTTCTTCTGATAGTTGCCGGCAGGATAACCGACCGATGATACCGAGTCGTCAGCTTTTGCTGATGTGCTCGAGATCGCCGCAAATGGCAACGGCTTGTCAGTCGTGATCCGGTACGCTTGAGCTTCGTCGATCCCGTTGAGCGGCGGCAGGTAAACCGCGACGGCTTCAAATTGCTGACCGTCAGAGAACGTCACATCAACGCGGCGATCATCACCGCAATGATCGGCAGTGAGAATCAAACCGTCAGACGATACGCACACGCCAGAGCAACCGCTGCTGAGCTTCACCGCGGCGGCATCATTCGCCGCCACTGGTAGACAAAACGCACAAACCAGAAATGCCGTTCTCATTTGATTTGCCCCGCCAGCGGTAATTGATACTTATCGACGAAGTGATCAAAGAGCAGGTCAGCCCGGTAACCCAGCACCCTATCAATTAGCGTCATCAGCGGTGATGGACGATGGATAACCTTGCCGTTGCGATTGATCCGCACGTGTTGGCCTGAATGCTTGAATCTAATAAAGATCGGCACACGCGGGACGATGTCGTTGCCGTTGACGATTCGCCAATGTCGCGGCCGCATCAGGCGATCACACATATCAGCCGAGCGGCGATCCATACACCGCGGTGAGCCGAACGTATAAACGCCGCGAAGGCATTCTGTGCCGTAGCCTTCAGCGAACCGCAACGCGTGCAATGTTGCGAGTGCTCCGCCGAGCGAGTGACCAGTGATCCACACGTTGCTCAGCTCATCCTGATAATGACTCGCAAGCTGCCGAAAGAGATCCGATTCGCCGGTATGAAATCCTTCATGAAGCTGGAAGCCACGCCAATCGACTTTGTCGACGTTGAGATTCGTCAGCCAGTCGCTGAGATCATTAGTGCCAGCGAAAGCAACGATCGTTGCCGTGCCATCAGTCGCGAGATCGACGGATAAACTGCCGGCCGTGATCCGCTGCATTGAGTAGCCGAGCGAATCATACTCAGCGGTTGCATCATCAACCGGCAGGTATGCAAAGCCGGCACACTCACACAGAAAGTGAGCGGCGGTTGAGCTGTACTGTTTGCCGTTGTGATCCGATAGCTTCATCAGATCATTTAGGATTCACTAGCTGACCGTTACATCAAACGTGCGAATGATTGCCCTGTTCTGGCCTGAGCTGTGTAGATCAGCATCGAGCCCGCCGTCTTCCACTGTCACCGTGATCGTCGCCGTTCCGGCTTGATCCGCTACCGGTGTAAAGTTCAAACTGCCGGTCGAATTCGCAGATGTATAAATCACCACCGGATTGGGAATCAGGCTCGGATCACTACTGCTCGCCGTGACTCGCAGCGGTTGTGATTCCGTCCCGCCCGCGGTGATGCCGGTCAGGTTCACCGTCTGCTTCGGTGCGTTCACGGCGATCGATAGATTGCTGACCGCATCCATCGTTGGCTTTTGATTCAACCGCAATCTGATGCCTGTGTCCACGTTACCGTATACGGTGAAGTTCAGCTCTGGTATTTCAGCGTTGCGGTCATGGTAGGTTATGATCTGAAAAGGCGAAACAATCACTCGACTACCACTTGAAAGCGTTTCAACGGCGGCCGCTGGAAACGATCCTGTCGGCCCATTTCGTATCCACCAATCGACATCCCAGAGCACTTCACCGCTCGTCGTTTTCCATAGCGTATATGTAAAGTCTGAAGCACCGGGAAAAGTAGGAGTCGAGGACGTATACGGATACGGTGCCAGATCATGATCGCGGGCAACAAACTTAAACGTTGCTGCCGGATTGTAGTCTTCGTCGAGATACCACCATGACGACCTGATAACGCCGCTCGTTTCCTGATACGTTAGCGGTGCAATTGTGATTGAGCAGAACTTAGCAATGAAGTTTCCGATGTCTGCACCGAATCCAGACGACCCGTCAATGATTAAAGTCTTACCGCCTTCATCAAGCCAGTCGTTGATCGCCTGATATCCCGCGGTCGTTATGTCGCTGACAGTTGCGGTTCTATAAGCGAGCGGCGATCCGATGCCGGCAGTCGGCCGCGCCGGGTTGTGATACATCGTCGTCGTTAATCGGATCGCGGGAACGCCAGTAAGATCAACATCCTCAAAACGCTGAGCGGCATTACTTACAAACGGATGAATGTCCGCAAAGCCAACCGCACGATGCACATCGAGATCGGCAGACGACTCGCCATACATCACCTCAGTGGCAGTGCCACCCCACGGCCTCGGCGGGTAATTCTGCCCCGTCGGATATCCCCATGCATGATCCCAGACGATAATCTCCGGCGGGCACCGTCGCGTCTCGGTGGGCTTGCCGAAAGCCTTGAGGCCCCAATAATGATGACGGCTGATCTCATTCGCCGTTGGCGATCGTCCAGCAGCACCATTAGTTGTGGATGTAGTTTGCGTGACGCTCGATACATATCGACCATCTGGATATTCCCCTGACCATATCGGAATCGTGCTCACCCCTTCACGATTCGGCCAGTAAATCAATCCATCTACAGGACTGCACGAGCACGACCGGCAATCGATACAGCCAAGCTCCATACGCCAGGGGAAGTTTCCCCAATGCGAGTTGCCAGGGGTAGAGATGCCCCAGGCGATGCCGTCCCGAATAGTGCCTGCACCGGCCCATGTTGGCAGCGGGATTGTCTTGTGATCACCAGAGATGTACCAATTCGCCATCCATTCGGCATTGGTATCATCAAAGATGACACGCACTTGATGATTCTTCTTGTCTCTGATTCGCTCAAGCTGAGCCTTCACTTCCGGCAGATTATCAAAGCCGGTGTAAGCGTCCCACGGTGCATCACCTTCCCATTGCAGGAGCGTCTTCGGCTTGCATCTACAATGGCACCTTCCGCCCGGTTGCGACATTCCGCCCCACTCCTAGCAAACCACATCCTGCTTGACGGCTTTGAACTTGTAGATGTGCGTTGACGTTTCCGGCAGGTCATAACTCGTCGCCGTGCCGCCGCCGGTGGCTGTTGAGGTAGCTTTACAATCGTGCGTGATTGTGTAGGTGTTTGAATCAACCACACTGGTAATGATTCGCAGCCCTTGCAGATTCAAGCCGCCGACATCGTCGCCGCCTTTGATTACAACGTGATCATCAGCCGACAGGCCGTGTGCCACATGCGTGATCGTTACGGTGCTGCTTCCTGACGTTGTGGCGTATCCATTCGTCAGCGTGCTGGTTGTGACTGAGTTCCAGACGAACCGAAACAATAGCCGATGCTCTTCAGCTTCACCGGGACTCGCTGCCGCGTTTGCAACTCGCGTTTCATACGGCCTCACGTTGTAGGTGATTGCACCGGCTGAATCGATAGAGACCTGATTCGTATTGCGTGCGTCTTCCGTCGCTCGCAATACCGTTTTCGTATTCGCATCATAAACAGTCAGCAGGATTGCTTCAGTCGCTGACAATAGCTGATCCGTTCCGGCCGCGTCCTGAATCTGTCCGGCGTATTGAAACGAAGTCTTCTCGTTTATCTTTGGCGTTGTTGCCATTAAGCACTCACCCCGTCGAGCGTTTGATCACCGACCTTGAAGCCGAGCCCGGAAATAACCTCAGTGCCAATCTGCAATCCGAGATTCGTGCGAGTCGGTATGGTCAGCGAAGTATCTTCGCCTTCAAGTAGAATTCGCATCCCGCCTTGATGGATCAGATCGTTGCCGTCCTCGAGTAGTATGCCGTCAGGCATTATTGTTGACCCTTGCTATGATGTGCAGGTTGCCGCTTGCCGGCGAGCTTCGCCCCATGCAGCAACCTTTTCATATGTGCCCCAACAGCCCATAGGTAACTCATTAATCAGGTAGCGAACGATGTCTACCAATGCCGCCGAGTTGCCCGTATCAGCTCGCCGAACGGCGTCAGCCAGATCGTTTTCCAGCACCGCGGCAACAAAGCCGCCAGGCGGCAGGCCGTGCTTTGCCCAATTGTCGAGCGTCTCGAGTGTGTTTTCTGGCACGGCCTGATAATGAGTTCGATCGTACATAGCTATCCTGAGTTGTGACCAAGTAACTGCATCAGCGGCAGGACTTCTTCAGCACGCTCGTCAGTCGCCGCCGTTGCCGCTGCCGCGAACTCTTCGGGCAGCTCTTTCCATGAATCGTCATAGCGTACCTGCAAGCCATCATCTGGCTTGTCGGCGTACTTGCCGTTCAGGTAGCCGGCCCGCCATTCGTCGTCATACTTTTTCTGGTTTGTGCTTTCGATCGATGCGACGGCTGGATTCCCGCCGAGCGTGTGCGAGTCAGCAGTATCCCACTCTGAATCGATCTCGAGAAAGCCCGCGAGGCGTTGCAGCGTTTCATCGGTTCGCTGTGTCAGGTCCGCATAAGTCACCCGTAACGTCGGCACCTTCGCCTGCCGCAAATAACCGACGTACCAGTAATTAGTCAGCACCCAATGATCGACGCATTCTTCAGCCGTCCACGGCTCTGACTGACCGATTGGCGTCTTCCATCTTTGGTGCCGGTAGTAGCTGGCAACCTGCTCCGCCGGTGTCTTACTGAGATGGATGGCCTTGATCGTTTTCGGATACGCTCCGCCGCCGTGCCACTGCTCGATCATCTTCGCCGGATCTTTGCTCGAGTCTATGACGACTCGACCGGGATTCGTCGCCATTGCGAACGAATAAAACGGCTGCTCGCGGTCCCACTGTTGCCATTGCTTGCAGTCTTTGACCGCACACCCACATCGCCAGCAATGCGTGCTGCGTGCTACTGATTGCGGATCGTAAAGAACTGCCGCTTCGCCGATCGTGCTGACGTCACGGTTGCGATCGAGCAGAGCCGTCAGCAGCGTGCTTCCGCTGTACGCAGAACCAACGATCATGCAGAGCGTTCGCTGTGTCATCCTGTCACCTCACTGGCTTGCCATTCCCGCAACCGTTCCGCCGCTTCCTGCATACCTTCAATCATCCACTTCGACGCCTTGCCGTGATGGTTTGGCGAGTATTGTTTGGAGCTGCCGAAGCTGCGGATATGATCGATGTTTTCGTCAAGCGTTCTGACTCCGTTACGTTCCGTCCCCACGATCGCCGGCGTGATTCCCGCTCGGCGAAGCAACAGGTTAAAACCAATCTCTGTGTCGAAGTCAGATAGATTCGTGCGGCTGATGCCGTGCCCGTCGAGCAGTGCCCGCTCATAGTCCCACGTGATGCCCTGCTGCTTGATCGTCGGCACATGCAGCACAGTTGCCGTGTGACCAACCATCCCCCGCCAGACGTCCGCCTGGAGTCCTTTGACGTGATCTCTGCTGCTGATCTCGTAACCCACAACCGGAGCGTCAGCGTTGCACTGTTTGATGAACGATTCCAGCAGATCACGCCGCCGCGGGAACACATCGGAATGCGTGCAGAATTGATGCTCCTGCTGGCATCGAGCCAGTGCGATATCCTGAGCCACGCTGCAAGGTTCTGACGGATGCCGGTAGCCGTGCCCGCGTAGGTAATGGATCTCGACGTCGTCAGATTGCAACGCTGCGAGTCGTTCGCGGTGGCAGTCCAGCGAGCCGAGATCGACGATACAAATAAACGGCCGCACTGTTTGTGATCGCCATAGCTTCACCGCTAGCTCGACCGGTTCCGGCGTGTCCATGTGCGGGATCACAACCTGCACGCGGTAGCTCCACGGGTAACGTTTGCTCGAGCCCTTCCACGCTTCGTCGATATCGTCGTCACCGCGTACCGGTGCCAATAGCGTTTCTGTCACGTGGCGAATCCATGAAAACCAAACAACGCAACTCCGCCGACGTCGGCAACGCTGCCCGCTGGCGAGTCAGGGTGCGATCGTCCGTCGCCGCTATTGTAGAGTGCGGTAATTTCCGCCGAGGACAACGCCCGGTCCCAGATGCCCCACTCGTCGTACGCGTATGCGGCGGAAGGTGCTGCGTTTCTCCCTAGTGCGATTTGGCTAATTTCCAGACAACCCGACGTCGATTCTTGCCCGCCGTCAGAATCCATCGTGCCGTTAATCGCAAAGTCGACGCTGGAACCGTCCCACACTATCGCGATGTGATACCATGTCGCCGCCGATATCGCCCCGAATGTGGTCGCTTTCAACGTCGCCGATGTGCTGTTGTTGTTGTGCGACGTCTCGATGTACAGATTGTCGTCGGTCCCGTCGTGGTATAACGCGATCGATCGATATTGATCATCGACTGTACCGGCTCCGTCCGTTGTTTCAAAAAGCATAACTTCATTAAGCGAGCTGCTTACCGGTAGCGTTCCAATGCGAATCCATCCCGCGAGTGACAACGTCGCGGCCGTAAAGTCCGCCGGCCCTGTGTCCCAACCAAACGCGGAATTGCCGGACGCGATGAGATTCTTTTCAAAGGCGTATGTTCCGATTTTACCGGCTCGCCGGCCCAGATTGCCCGGATAATGCGACGACAGATTGAAATCACCGACGCTGTCGAGGAACTTCCCCGTCGCCTCGTCGCATTTCCAATACGCCGTACAACCGGCGAACAATCCAGTGTGTGATAGTCCGGCTCCGCTGTTGTATAGCGTGGCGACATCCGACGTGTCTAATTCGCCGTCCCAGATCCCCAACTCGTCGACGGCGATGGTGCCGGCCTCGTACTCGACGGAAACTAACGACTGTCCAGTCGACAACGTTGTGGATGACAGTCCGCTTTGTGTCGCCGACGTGCTTAGCGTTGCATAGAATGTCGTGCCCCGCCATTGTGCCGTTATGAAACGCCAGCCTGAACCGGTAAACAACGTGCCGGGAATTGATTCTGTCGACGTCGACGTGCCGTCACTCAGCACAGCACTATACTGGTTAGTAACCTCGTTAAAAGTCATCGTCATCGTGTAACTATTAGTCAACGTGATCGTGAGTATGTCGTGCGTGTCCGTGTTTGCATCGCTGAGAATGCGGAACCATCCCGCCATTGAAAAGCCGTAATAACCGAACGTCGTCGACGGCGGGGATGTGCTAGCTATCAGTGACCCGCTACCGTCCGCACGTGCCCCGTTATTGATCTGCCCGGAATACGCCGACACATCGCCGGACGCGTCCGCCAGATCAAACGAACCGACCGTGTCAGATCGCGTTTGCCCGCTCGCCTCGTCGAGATTCCAATACGCAATGCAATCGTCGAAAACTCCCACTTATGCGTACCCCTGACCCACGACGAAGCCGTGATAAACTGGCGTTGATGCGTCGATACATTTGAAGCCGAGCCAGTCGCTCTGTGTCGCCGATGTCGTCAACGTCGGGACAGTGCCGCCCGGCCATTTGATTGATGACGGAAACGTTAGCGTTCGACTGCCGGACGGGTCCTGAATCGCCTGCAACATAACCGACTGCCCGACCGTTGGATTTGTCAACGCCAGAGTGCGGTTGCCGCCGAGCGTGACTTTGTGATTTGCCCCGGCTGACTGATCGAGTGTGACCGTTGTTCCGTCGGTGATCGTGACAATGTAATCGGTCGACGATACGCCGGCCGACACCGTAACCCACGCCGTCCCGTCGTACTGGAAAATCAGAATGTCGCCCGGTGCCTGTAGCGTTTTCGACGACCCGAAATTCGCTAACGTTTTTCCGTTGCCTTGAATCGTGACCGCCAGCGTAAAACTACCACTTTCGACGTAGACACCGATTTTATCATCAGCCGATGGTGCCGCCGGGAACGTGACTGTAAACGCACCGCCCGACGCGTCGCACACGACCAGATCGCCCGCCGCCGCCGTGTAGTTCGCCGTTTTTGCTGTCGTCACTAAACAACAATCCGACGAACTGCCGCCGCCCGTTGTGCCCGCGCTAAACGCCATCCAGTTCGACGCATCCTTCCGCACGCACAACGCGAAATCGTAATCGTCGTCGAGTGTAATATCGTCGCCGCCGACACATTGAACGTTGCCGGTTCCGTGTTTAACGACGACCGTTCGCGATGACGATTCCGGCCGGATTACCAAAACGTCGCCCTCGCCGCCCGCGACCGTGATCGTGTCGAGGTCGTCGGTCGCCGCGTCCGATTCGGTGTCGACGGTGTGGTACCCCTGCGTCGCCGTTATCGCACCGCTGGCGATCGTTAGTTCCGTCGAGTCCGTCAGGTTCAACCCCAATAATTCCTGAATCCCGGAACCGGCCCGCGTTCCCGCGGCGAGTAAATATTGCGTGTGGTCGTCGTCGGTTAAACCGGACAACGCGCCGTGATCGGTAACGCCGCCGCCGCCAGTGAACGCCATCCAGTTGCTGGCATCTTTGCGAATCAATAACGCGAAGTCATGATCATCGTCGAGCGTGATATCGTCGTTGCCAACGCATTGTACGTTGCCGGTGCCGTGTTTTATCACCACCGTTCTGGATGATGATTCCGGCCGAATCACCAGTACATCGCCTTCGCCGCCCGCTACCGTGATCGTGTCGAGGTCGTCGGTTGCTGCGTCTGATTCTGTGTCGATCGTGTGGTAGCTCTGCGTCACAGTGATGGCACCGCTGGCAATCGTCAGCTCAGTTGCATCGGTCAGGTTCAGGCCGAGCAGTTCCTGAATTCCAGTGCTCGCTCGTGTGCCGTCTGCCAGCAGGAAAGCTGATTCGTCAATGTTACGATTAACGATCGTCCAGTGAGTCTCGAGCGTAGGTGAATCCTGATCAGCAATCAGCACGTCACCGGCATCAACCGCCGCGGTGAAGAACGTACCGGCACTGCTCACCGTGTACGCGTCGCCTTTGAGTATTCCCGACGGCGAGGTATCAAGATCAGGCGAGTTCGCTGACGCGTCATAGCCGCCTTTATGATCGTACAAGCCAGCCACAGCCGCGTCGACGTATGCTTCTGTTGCATACGTTGCGAGATCGCTGATCTGTGACGAGGTGAGTGATAATCCAGACTCTAATGATGAGTACGCGATCTTTTTATTAGCCGGAGTGCCCGATGGATCATCAACGAAAGTCAGCAAGTCATCAGCCGATAATGTGCCGGCCGGCATCTCAGTAATTTTAGTGTCTGCCATTCAGCTATGAAGCTCCTGCCGTACAGTCTACCCAGAAAACGAGCAGCTCACCGTTAACTCTGATCGCCATGCCAGCCGTATCAGTCACCGCGTCCATATCAAGCGAGCGATTAACTACCCATTCTACGCGGGCATCTGGTTCCGATGTAATTAGTTCCTGCGGTGTATAAGTAGATTGATCCGCCGCCATCACTGGCGGATTCTCGGGATCGCTCGAATACACAGTCGCTCGAGCGGCTGACGCCCCTGTCAAACTATCTGACGCCACGTCGAGCGTTTCATTCAATATGAAATACACAACCTGACCCGATGATCCTGCTCCGCGGCGAGTAGCAGCACCACCCCGCGGCATAGCCTCAACGCGTTTTGTAGCACTGGCTACACGCTGAGCTGACTTCTTATCAAACTGAACGCCGCTCATTCACCGCGTCCTGTCTTTTTATCATGGCACCGTTTGCACATTGTCTGCCAGTTGCTCCGATTCCAGAAAAGCAGGCGGCTGCCACGGTGCGGGAGTATGTGATCGACTACCATCTTTGCAGGCACGTCGATCCATCCACACTCGACGCACACCGGGCAAGCCTGAAGCCAAAGTAGCCGAGCACGCCGCCACTCATGATTGTACCCGCGAGCGTGTGCAGTCTTCCGCGTGCGAGTAGCTCGCTGCTTCGGTGCCTGCTCGCGTCGATTAGTCTTTGGGCTCTGAGCCATTAGACTCCCAGGCTGAGATACGGCAGCTCAGGAATCACATCCCACGTCGTATAAATGACCGGCGACGGAGTATCTGTGAGCGTCGTCGGATCAATCTGCAAGCCGTCGATATCAAGCGGCACCGGATGTTCAACCGGTTCTGAATCATGCGGAGTTTCGCCTTTAATGAAGCACGGAACTCGGCTGCTTAATACTTTCTGATAAAGTCCAGCTTCTAATATTGTCGGTTGCCAGCCGTGTGGATTGTATCGGAACACATAACTCGTGGCCCAGTATGGAGCGTCGTTCTTCCATTCTTCCGTGGCAGTAATCCTTACACGCAAAGTTCCCGGATCTGCTCCGCGATAAGTATCTGAGTTGACCGAGTTGTTATACGAGAACGCCGTTGCCGCACTGAAAGAAGATCGATTCTTCGTCAACGTCAGCGTCGGAAAACTATCAACCACTTCGATCGGTTCTTCGTACCGATCGCCGGCCGTGTTCAGGATCGGCTTCTCATCACGATCCTGCCCGACGAATCGAGAGATGTCCTCAAATGACCATGACGACTTAGTTCTGATCGATGTTGGATCGTCATCATCGATTGTGTCATCAGGCAGATCATTTGTGTACTTGCATGAGATCGCCCAGACATTTGGAGCACCATTCGGCTTGACGTCAATGTCAACGCATAATGCGAAGCCGTCTTCGGGATGAGCATCGCCCAGCGATGGCACACCTGACGCCTGAGCGACGGCCCAGCTTCGTTCATTGGCTGAGCTTTCCGCCACAAATTGCCGGACATGATCCCGCTTGAGATACAGTCCGATTTTAGATGTACGGCCCTCGAATCGTTCGTTAACTATAATCGCCATTACGGAATACTCATCACCGCTGCCGGTTCGATGCTGTTATTGTCTTCAAGTAGAGCAACCTGTTGCTCTGCCAGTTTCGTCTGCTTCTCAGCTTCTTTTGCAATCGTTTTCTGGTATGCGTCTTTTTCGCCGCGGATAGCTTTATTGATCACATCAAACGCTTCCTTCGATCCTCGCAACGCAACGCCGAGCGGGCTTTCGCCATCTTTCGTCGAGACGGCGGATTTATCAGCATTGAAGTCAGCATTGGCAACGTCATCCATGACATCATCTGCGGCTACCGTAGTGCTTCCGATGCCGTCGACCGTAGACGTTAAAAAGTCATCGAAGTCCTGACCGATAGCATTGCCCACTTCAGCTATCTCTCTCTGATAATCTCTCTCATCTGCCGTCATTGCTCTTTCGGTCAGCTCGAGTCCAGCGGTGACCGTTTGAACTCCATCCATGAGTGGCACCATGTCGAATGTCAAAGGAGTTTCACCGAGCGATGTGACCGTCTCCCACACAGCAGAGAATACGTTCCTCACATTCTGTCCAATGTTATCAAGGACACCGAAAGTGACCGCGGCCATATCGACCCAAATGGATGACCAGTTAGAAAACAACCAATTGAATACCTCAGCCATATTTGTTCCGAAGAAGTGCTGAATGTCTTCGCTTAACGTTGTAACGGCAGACAATGCCTTCAGTGTCGCCAGTCCAGCTAGTGCCCCGAAGCTAGTCCATGCGAACTCTGCAACTTTTGCGAACGCACTGACCCATTCCATCATCGTCTTCCAGCCGGGAATCATAGTATCAGTCACGAAGCTGGCAGTGCCTTCAAGTGCTGATTGCAGCGGTCCCTCGAACGTCTGGAAGATGTCGATCGACATCGCCATCACAGCACTCTGGAGTCTCTTGAAACCGCCGGCAACGTTATCAAGTTTTTCATCAGCGACCGCCAGTCCGAAGCCATCGGAGTCGGCAACTGATTCCGTGACTTCACGCATACCTGCGGCCCCCTGCTTCATTAGTGCGGAGAATGCACCGATGCCGCGGACGTTGAAGATCTTGCTCATAGCGGCAGACTTCTCGCCTGTTGCCATGCCAGCCAAGGCACCGTTGAACTGTTCGACGATCGCCGGCAGTTGCAGGAAGTTACCCGCCGAATCTGTCAGAGATATCCCCAGCGACTCGAGCTGAGCAGCCGCTCCAGCGGTAGGTGCTTGCAGCGATGTCATCATTGAGCGGAATGCAGTCCCGGCTTTGTCTTCGCCGAGCGTCGTCGCCAGTGTTGAGATGATGCCGGACGTCTCGCCGAGATCCATGCCGAACGCTGACGCACTCGCCGCGGCGTACGATAACTGCGTGCCCATTCCTGATAAGCTGATCGAGCCAGACGATGCAGCTTTTGCGAGCTGATCAACAACTGAGCCCATCTGAGATGCAGGAATGCCGAACTGATTAAGCGAAGCAGCCGCAATTGTTGCGGCTTCTGCCATCTCAATGTCACCAGCAGCGGCGAGCGTCAGAACGCCTTCAGATGCTCCGAGTATTTGATTCGCAGAAAGTCCCGCCTTGCCCATCTCGGCCATCGCCTTGGCCGCGTCAGACGCTGTGAACGCGGTTGATGCACCGAGCCCTTCGGCGGTATCTGAGAGCTTTTGTAATTCCGATTCAGTGCCCTTTACGAACGCCTTAACGTTACTCATCTCTGACTGGAATTCGCTGCCGACTCTGATCAGTTTGGCGATGCCAGCGATGCCAGCGAGTGGAGCACCAATGGCAGCCATGCCGCCCGCCAGCTTGCCGATACCGCCCGCAAATCCACGCGTCAGCCCGCGAGCCTTCTTAAATCCTTTGTTCAGCCCGGCAGTATTTGCCGTCACTGAAATTGAAAAGCCGCCGATACTTGGCATCATCACCCCGCTTCGAAGAACGCTAGAATCGTTGCCTCAATGTCTGCATCTGATTGACGGTTCCGCCGCTTGTATACCGGCCGGAAATCGTCCTTCTTTGCCGCTCGCCCTTTGCTCCGCATACTGTTCGCCATCGTCGCCGCGATCACTGCCGCCTGATCCCAATCGTCGCCCCACGGATCAATCTGCCGGTACAAACGAAAACGCACAAACTCACGATATGAGGTTGTGCGTTTTGCGGTAGCGACTGAACAACCAAGCACGCGAAAAGCGAAGAAACACCAGTCACGTCCTTCAGGGCTTAGGACTCCCCCTCGAGTTCATCCAGTTCCTCATCTGTCACGCCGTTGAGTTTCTTTGCCGCCTGAAATACTCGATCAAGTGCTCTCACTGACTTGGCACCGAGATCGACCACATCAGCCAGCGAGAACAATCTTTGACCGTCAGCATCACAAGCCGCGATCGCAACGAGTGACGCTCTGATATTCTCCAGATTGAAAACGCCGGCTTCAGTTTGACGCTCGGATTCCCAAGCGTCTTTCTCGGCACCGGTCAGCGATTTAACGCCAACTTCGCCGCCCCATTCAGGCACGTTGACAGTCTCAATCGAACAATCATCAGCCGCCAGAATCTGCTCACGCGTGAGCAAAGACATAATCAACTCCCTGCGGAATAGGTCCGCTCACCAGTGAATTTAATTGTCACGCTTTGAGAAATCTTATCGTCGATTGGAACTGTTTCCTCAGCGTCGGTCAGAAAGCCGGAACAGGAAATTGACCCGCCCGTTGTGTCGCCGGATGCAACCGGGAAAGTGATCGTCACCGTTTCGGCAGCCCCGCCGATTGGTGGTGCAGTTCCCGGTGTGTAGATCAACTCAACTTCAAGCTCGCCAGAGTCGATCAGCGTTGACGGGATGAACTCTTTAAAGCCGCCGGTGCTTCCAAAGTTGGTTACATCAACAGCTTCGCGACTGAGCCCGCCGATCTTTACATCAGTGATCTCAGCACAAAAGCCGCTACTAAACGAAATTGACGTTCCGAATCCTAGAGATGCCATTAACCCCCTACGGCAAGCAATGCCGTGAACTGTGTTTCAAGGGCTGAAAGTCGTCCCTCAAGGAACGCCAGCCGCTCTGTCAAATCACCCGCCGGAATGAATGACCTACCATCCACTTCCAGCAACTCAATTACATTTAGCTCTGAGATGCCCGAAGGTGTGCGGACCTTCAAGCAAACTGGATCATTCATAATGCACCGAGATCAGAACGTTGACGGCGTAATAGAAAGAGTCAGCATCATCAGTCGTTTGAATCTTGCTGTCTCTCACACCTTCGACCAGCAGGCCGTGGCAATAGTGCGTTGTGAGTTCACCGCGGAACGCAGCCAGTGAAGTTTCCACCGCGTCAGCAATCAGTCTTGATTCGCGGTACGTTTCCGCCACGCATTGGTAGACGATGCTCGCTTCTTTGAAGCCAAGCGTGCCGCTGAATGAGTATTGATTTTCGTCGCTCATGACTTCGTAGGTGATGTGCGGATACGTCGGCTTGAATCGCGTTTTGTGCGGATAGATACGCGAAGCCACCAATGCTGAGACACCAGAGTCAGCGGTCAGTCTTGTAAAGAGATCCTCATTGATCATTTGGCAACACTCGCCAGCTTACTGCGTAACTGAGATGCCATTATGGCTCGAGCTTTTGGAATGCTTGCCGCCATTGCTTCACGATGAAAGTTCATTTGTGCAACGCCGGGATGCTGCACTGACTTATACACTCGACCAAATCCCAGATTGAGCGACCATCCACCCGGAGCTTTTATGGTGTGTGCCTTGATGCCGTAGTGCAGCATGAAAACAAACTTCGGAAACTTATGATGTACACCGACAACTCCATGCACGCCGGTTTTTCGCTTTGCTGTAACTGTCCGTTTTGTGATGCTTCTTTTTAGTCTTTCACGCGGCTCACCATCGTCGTCTTTAGGTTTGCTTTTAACACCGACTGGAACACGTTTGACCAGTTCGCGTTTCATTACTGTTGTTGCTTTACTGATCGCACTTCTGACGATCTTTGTGCGAATCTTAGCCGGTAACGTATCAAGGTTACGGAGTAGCTTCTTATCAGCTACAGCACCAATGTGGATCGTCTTGTTTCTTGCCATTAGCTGGCCTCAATTTCACGCACTCGTACAACGTGCTCGCGATCATCAGTGTCAACATTGATCTCGTCATGTATCTCGTAATAAGTGCTGCCAATAAGCACCCGCATATCGCGACTGAGCCCGCTCACGTAGCGAATACTGATCGTGTGAGTCGCTGCCCGTTCGGATCGCTGCGATCCGCTTAGCGGCAATAGCAGCCCCTGACGCGTCGCCAGCGTTGACCATGTTTTGACTTCTTCGCCGGCCGCGTCTTGTGTCAGTGCATACGACTCCAGAGTCAGCGTGACGTTTGCACGTTCACGCAGCACACTTCGCGGCAGGGCTGTGTCACGCTTCGGTCTGTATTTTACCATCGATGCACCCGATACGGTGCCAGCCAGATCTTAAGCTTCTCGACGTCTGGCTCGCCGAAGTCATACAGCTCTTTCGCGTATTGCTTCACCGTTGCCAGCAACTGAGCCGGGACCGTTGCATAGCCGCACGTGAACCGCACGACGACCGCGTTGATTCGATCGTAGATCGCCGGCCAGGCTTCGCCCGTCTTCAGCACGATCCGAGACACTCGCTCAGGATCAATCAGATCGGTTGCATATACTGACGTTGCCAGTGTTTGCTGTGCGTCGTCCGTGTCCTGATATTTAATGCTCGTAACCGTCGCCACTGGTGAGCGTGGCAGGTAGAGCATCTTCGGGAACGAATCCAGCGTCAGGTCATACGTTGCCGCTGGCAACTGCCGCCCGGTCTCACCTTCGACGAATTCGCGACCGGCTGATATTGCTGCCGTCAGCAAGTCATCGTCAACAGTGAAGCCGGTATCGATTCCACAATACAGCTTGAGTTCGTTCAGCGTGACTGGCTCGGTGATCGAGCCTACCAGAGTCAGCCGATTCTCGAAGTTGTAAGCGTCGGCCATTGGCACCTGTACAAAGAAAAGAACCAGCGAGCAAACGCCCCGCCACCAATAATAAAACACTACGCTGCCCGCTGGTAAAATGCCGCCGACGGGAATCGAACCCGTAAACCGGAGCTAATGAGACTCTAGTGGGGAGCCACCCCCGGCGGGACAAAACGCGTGACGGGTGGGAACAAACACCCGCCACGCTCAGCAAACCACACGCCTCACAATTAGGCTTGTGTCAACTTCTTAACCGGAGCGTGCCCCGGATCAATGATCTTGCCATCAAACGCATTGAAGGCAACCAGACCATCCTGATCGTTTGCACGATACAGCTCTTCCAGCCGGTAGATGCGAACCTGCTCTACAAGCCGCAGCTTGTACGCAGACAGATCACCGAACACGACCGACACATTGCCGGTGGCAGCCGCTGGCATATCGTTGTTCACGACAACGTTATAACCGAGCAATGTGCTCGGTGCTCCAGCCGTTACCGCTCGCTGCCAGATGTACTGATTGTCAGCATCCTGCAATTTGCGAAGCAGTTTGACCGTCGAATCATTCGTCATGAATGTTGCACCGTTTCGGTGTGCAACGTCCACAGAATGCTCGAGATCAATGAGCTCATCAAAGGTGATCGCGGCAGCCGCAGCAGCCGTCACACCAGCACTGGCACCGACAGTGATGCCGGTCGCAGTACCCGAGCCATCGCCAACAGTCGCCTTGGTGTTAACCAGCCGGCCCAATCGCTCACCGAACGCTCGACCGAGCAGTGGCACCAGATCGACATCGGTATCACGAATGGATTCCCATGTCATTTTCAGGATGCCAGTGGTGCCCTTGTACGCAGCCAGAGTAGGCTTCGCGAAGGTAGGATTACTGGCACTGCCGACTGCTCCAGCTTCAGCGACCATTGAGCCGCTATTGCTGGTATCGTCGAACGTCGGCCAAATGAAGTCACGACCGTTGGCAGTCGTGATCACTTCCGCAACCTGAGTCATTCCACCGTAGAAAGTGAACGCCTCTTGAAGCGAAGCAATCAGCCGCTGGTTGATGACGTTGCCGGCATCGCCCGAGCTTGTGCCCGTCGTCAGATCGTTTCGGAATCCTTTGCAGAATCCATTCAGGATCAGCTTACCGCCGGGATCGATCCCGTAGGCTTTCATGGCAGCTCTGCCGCTATCATCGACATAAGCACTGGTCTCATCCCATTGCGAATCGAGATAGGCCTTCAGAGCTTTGTTCTCGAGTTCAGGATCAGACAACTCCTTCCGGCCGGTAATCGCAGCAGATGCATCTCGCAATTCGCCAAGCTCAGAACCGAGAGCGTTGACGGATTCAATCTGATCGATCTGCTTTTTCAGTGCCGAGTCTGCATCGAACAACGCATCGAATCGAGCTTCCGATTCAGCCGAAAGTCCGGCTTCACCTGCTGACTCGATTAACTCGTTCAGCTCGTGCTCGATCTTTCCACGCTTCTCACTCAACGCCTTAATGCTAACGCTCATTACGCTCCTTGCCCTGCGGGCAGTCAAAAAAAATGTCCGCAGGCACTCAGCCACGGAACTGAGAAAAGACGGCAACACGCCGCCTCATGTTTTCAAGCTTCTTGCTTTGCTGTTCCGCTTCAATCGCCGGCTGCTCGAGTCCCTCAATCAGGAATTCCGGGCAATTCTTCCAGCGGTTGCGGATCACCGACGTGCTCATGTCGTCGATGCCTTTGTTTGGAATCACTTCCGACGCGAAGCCATATTCGAGAGCTTCCGACGCGTCGAAATATGTTTCAGCCGCCATCAGATCGTTAATGTCATCTGATGCCAGGCCAGTGCGTGAGTGATAAACGCCGGTGATGGTATCGCGAACCTTATCCATCGAATCGGCCATCTCTCGCATGTCGCGAGCGTTGCCCATCACTACCGTCCACGGATCGTGAATCATGAAGATGGCGTTTTCTGCCATCGCGATCTCATCGCCAGCCATTGCAATAAAGCTGGCTGCTGACATGGCGGCACCATCGACTTCGACCCGCACCTTTGCGGAATGCCGCTTCAGAGTGTTATAGATCGCCTGCCCGTCGTAGACGTCGCCGCCGTAGCTGTGCAATCGGAGCGTGATGTTTTTAATACCATCACCAAGCTCACTGACTGCCTTTTGGAACTCCGCGGCTGAGATACCATCCCAACCGCCGACGTCACCGTAAAATATCAACTCAGCGTGATTATTCTTCGCTGATGCTTTCAGGTTCTTGATTAAGCACACCCCAGTTCACTGGATAATTGTAAACGTCGCCGCCTTCAACGGATTCTTCATTGTCACGCCGCCGCAAATCGTTGACGGAATACTTGCCCATCTCACGATACTTGCGATCGGCTTCCGCCAATTCAGTCAGGCTGTGACGTATCAAGCCGCGTCTGTCAAATTCTATATAGTGCGAGTCGCCATCTTTCTGATCTTCAGTCAGCAACTTGTCCATATACTCGAGTTCCCAAGTCACCAGCCAGGGCTCGATGCACCGGTCAGCGTGCGATTGATTCTCCTGCTCGAGCGAGTTGTAAGCCGCTCGCGTTTGATCGCCTAAGTCATGCGGCCGCACGCCGGTGATGTTGCTGATGTCGATAATGGAAAACTGCTTCGCGGGCAGTAACTGTGCGTCGTTGGCGTTTGCTTTCATCTCCACATATTCGCCGCCACCGTGAACGATCGCCGTTTTCCCGGTATTGCCGATGCCTTCAGCCAGTCGCCCCCAATTGGCTCGCAAATCATCAGCCTGTTGTTGCTTCAGTATTTGCGGCACCTTCAAATATCCTTTAACGCTGCCGCCCTGCTCATAGTACAGAGTTGTGTATCGTTGCGTTGCAATGGCACCCTTCAAGCTGGACTCCAGCACGTCGATGATCGAAAGCCCGCACACGCCGTCATAGCTCAAACCGGGAATGTGAATCACATCGCTCGATGATAGTGCGACTGCCTTATCATCTTTGTGTGTAATGATCACCACTCGCTCGCCGCGGGTTGTGCTTTCAATCACCGGATACGTCAGCGGTGCCGGTGGTAGAATCTCAAGCCGCACTGGCTCACCGCGTGAGTTGCGACGAATGCGAGCAAAACCGTTACCGTGTAGCTGAGCGTGAAGCGTCAGCGTGCGGCGAAACTGAAACGCGTTAACGATTCCACTTTTGCGGTTGATGAGTTTATACGCCGGATGATCAGTCGCTCGCCGTCGCTCGTTGTCTTCCAATCGTTCAAACGCTCGGCACCGCAACCGTCCCACATCGTTGGCAACAATGTTTACCGCTCGCCATAGCGGTGGAATGCCCAACGCTGACGAGTAGTTCACATCGATCGAAGATTCACCACTCGAGCCGTATACCTCTTCAGCCCAATCGCTGAGCGAGTACGTCGGATCTTGCGTGATATTAGAAAAACGA
>Ga0209362_1000955_pt1 | contig 24181 bp, 15 predicted proteins | sample SaaInlV_165m_DNA_FD_184680 | JGI IMG/M metagenome (GOLD analysis project Ga0209362, IMG submission 184680) | Marine microbial communities from expanding oxygen minimum zones in the Saanich Inlet - Saanich Inlet SI037_S3LV_110m_DNA (SPAdes)... | ecosystem: Environmental > Aquatic > Marine >... | reverse complement strand
GCCGCTGTTAAAGCAGTGGATCCAGAAACAAAATGCTCTATCAGGCGATCTTGTTTATAGTGGCTAAGGCGGCTCTTGCGCATAGGTCCCATGATAACCCCAAAATCATGTTATCTGGGTCAGCCCCAAACGTTATTCTTCGTCATCGTGGCGTATCTCCTTTGGTTGGATTGATGTCTTGCAACAACAAATCAACTTGATACGTCGCTTCTTTTCAAATGTTCAAACACCAGATTCGGCCATAGCTCATCTCCACCTCCTCAATTAATAATCAAGAAGACGTAACCACAGGACCGGATTGAATTTTCCTTAATGATTCTGATTAAATTAAACCAGCTTTAGTCTGACATCTCGTGCCAACATCGCCTCGAAGGTCTTCGAATCCCGCAATAAGCTGCACTCTGCGGGCAGGGAAACGGTGATCAACGTACTCGACGCGGAAAGCAAGATCGCCAACGCGCCCATCAATTTCGCCTCGGCATTCTTCGACGTGTAAACCGCCGTTTACCAGCTTCTGCTGGCCATGGGACACTTGAACAAGGCAGAGCTTATCAACGCCGCCTTGCAACAGCGGCGCTAAAGGCAAGATAACCCGCTGACTACTTGGTGGTGGCGATGAATACGCCGTCCCAATCCTCGGGTGGCGGGTCGATCTCGTAGGCGGCAATCCGTGTTTCATAAAGATCGCACAAGATATCCAGCTTGAAGCGCTCGCCGGCCGCAGCCTTGACTGCCAAAACCGCCCCAACCTCCGTCTCTGCCGCCGCCTCCGCCACCGCGCGGACCTTGTTGGCCAGTTCCCGAGCCTTGTCCCAAGCTTGATTTCGGTACTCTCGAATCATCTCCGAAACAGCATCTTTGACCGCAATAAAGGCAGGGTCCTTGGCGACCTCTTCATCGCCCATCAGCGCATAAATATCTAGGCCAACCGTCTTACCTTTAACCTGAATTAAATCAAGCTCAATAGTGGCGAATTCCTGCACCTGCTGATACGTATTCGGCCCAAGAACAATATCTACCCCGTAAGTTTTGGACTGGCCTTCAAGCCGGGCAGCCGTGTTCACCGTGTCGCCCAGGACTGAGTAATCCATACGCTGGGCGGTGCCCATGTTGCCGACGACGGCGTCGCCGGAATTGAGGCCGAGCCCCACTTTAAGGTCTAGATGCTTTCGCCCTTCTTCCTTAGCTTCCGCTTCCAAGCGCTGGTTTAATGGCGCCATGGCGGCAACCATTTCCAGCGCCGAGCGGCAGCCATCCTCAGCATGATTGAGATCGTCCAGCGGCGCGTTCCAGAACGCCATGATGCAATCGCCCATATATTTGTCTATGGTGCCCTCGCGCGCGATGATGATGTCAGTCAGCGGCGTCAACAGCTTGTTAATGAGCACCGTCAGGCCCTCAGCGGTGAAAAGCTCCGATATACTGGTAAAGCCGCGCACGTCGCAGAACAAAAGCGTCATATCCCGCTTTGCACCGCCTAGGGTCAAAAGCGTTGGGTCCTCGACCACCGCTTCGACCATCGCCGGAGACAAATACTTGGAAAATGCATCTCGGGTTTGTCGGCGCTCTGCCTCTTCTGCTGCATAGGAAGTGTAAGTCAACGTCATATAAATTAGAAGCACAGTGAGAATACCAAAGGCAGCATCGACTATCATTCTCTCTTCGCTAAAAGCAAACCAAGAAGAATATCCAGAACCGACACCAATTACTAAAAATGCAAGCAAACTCCATTTGGCGCCTATCCACGGCACCAGTATTATCATTAAAATTCCACCCAATAGAGCGATTGACATTTCGGCGACATCAGAAAAATTTGGGCGCGACAAGAACAGTTTGTCTAATACGGATTCGATTAACTGCGCATGGATCTCTACACCAGGAATAAAACGCTCAGTAGGAACAGTTTTAATATCGAGAAGCCCGGCTGCCGAAGTCCCAATTAATGCCATTTTTCCTTTAATTAATTTTGAATCGACATTGTCATTAAGTATATCGACTGCAGAGATGTATTTTGATTTATCTGTGTGACTAAAATAGGGCCACATCCGCCCATTCTTGTCGGTTGGTACTTTGAGTTTCTTTGAGATCGTTACTTCACCGATGCCGGCTTGGTCACCTTTTGCAATTACACCCCTGCGTCCTGAATAAACCCTCATGACCTCGACGGCCAAAGTAGGGTATAGTTTCTTATCCAACCGAAAGAATGCGGGCACCCTTCGCACAATGCCATCTATTTCCGGCGAAAGGTTAAGAAGACCGTGTCCAGCTGCGTCCTTTTCGATTGGCAATACATTCCTTAAAAGGCCCGGAAATGCAGGCGCCCAAACGTACGGCTTAGGTGCCCCTCTCATTTGTCGTTGATAAACCTTCGATCTAAGGGGCTTACGATCTAAATATTCCCGCTCTTCGTTTAGTCCGCTCTGCCCAACGACCACCCCAAAGCCTTTTTTCCAATGCGCACTGGCTTGTTTAATAATGGAGCCCAACAATTGGTCATTGCTTGTCATTGCAGATAACTGCCGTTTAAGCTGCGGATCGAGACCTGGCAATGACTTCGCAACCAAGCTCCCAGACATCCTATCGGCCTCTGGAAACATAATATCAAACCCTACCACTCTGACCCCTAACTGAAATAGTTTCAGCGTCAAATCTCGGATGGTAGAGCGCGGCCAAGGCCACTGGCCAACCTCTTTAAGACTTTTTTCGTCGAGGTCTACGATGACCACTTTTGAATCAGCTGGAATTGGACGCGGTTTTAATTGTTGGTAGAAATCGAATGTTTTAAGTCTGACAGTCTCCAGTGGGCCTGGATCCCATACACGTAATGCCATCAACGCGACAAGCAGCAGTATTGCTATCAAGCGTGGCTTCCCTATAGCAGCTAAAGACCAAAGCTTTTTTAAAACCGGAGAACTTAACCAGCCATTGGTTGATGTTGGGTTGGTGCTTTCAGCCATGGTTGTACCTCCCAAAACTTACATTGAAGAATGCAATTTTCTACCACTCTACCCTCACTACGGCTCTACCGCCGATCCTTTGGCGAACGTGCAGGAGTTTGCATTCACAGTACCCGACCCTTGTCATAAAACAAGTCCTATCAACGTCTTGCGCGGGAATTTTGGTTTAAAATATTCTGTCATGTGGCCGCCTATTCCAGGGTCGGTCAATTTGACCATGGCTTTTATGAAGGCATTGAGGACGAGGACAAAGAGCGAGCGATGCAACCGGCCATGGGATTTATACCGGGGTGGATTTATCCGGGCAAGTCAGAGACCGTTTTGCCGAAGGCGGTGGAACACTGGTCGTTGACCACGTTACGGGAAAAGCTGGTGAAGATCGGAGCCAAGGTCGTTCGTCATGGCCGCTATGTCACGTTCCAATTGGCTAGGTGGCGGTGCCGAGAGAGTTGTCACCTAATTTGGTGTTTGAAAATTTGAAAAGAAATGGCGTATCAGGTTGATTTTTTGTTGCAAGACAACAAAAGCAACCAAAGCAGATACGCCACTATGATTGAGAATAACGTTTTAGAATTTATGGGTCGAGAAGCAATTTCAGATCCCCTTACAGCTTTGCTGAGATCGGGTGCACAGCATCTGATCAATCAAGCGGCGGAGGCGGAATTTCGGCTGTCATTGAAGCGGCGGCGGATTGGCTTTTCGCGCGCCTATCTGAAGTCCCGGACACGTCACTGGTGGAGTGCCGTTCGGCTCTTGGTGAGCGCGGGTCTTCGGGTTGGCGTTGGCACGGTCTCGCGGTTCTTTGTTGGCCATGGGATCAGCGTTAAAAATTACCGCGCACGCGGCCGAGCAGGATAGGCCGGACGTCGCCGAAGCCAGGATAGCGTGGCACAAAGGGCAACATCGGTTTGATCCAAACCATCTTGTCTTCATTGACGAAACCGGGGCATCGACAAAAATGACCCGGCTTTGTGGTCGCGCCCGCAAAGGCGAACGGCTCCTCGCCCCGGTTCCTCATGGGCATTGGAAAACGACGACCTTCGTCACCGGCTTGCGCCACGACCGGGTCACCGCGCCCTTGGTCATCGATTGCCCGATGAACGGCCACATATTCGAAACCTATGTCAAAAAATGCCTGGCCCCGACCCTTACCCCGGCGACATCGTTGTCATCGATAACCTGTCCGCCCACAAGGTCAAGGGGATCCGCCAAGCCGTCGAGGACATAAAGGCCCACCTCCTCTACTTGCCTCGTTATTCTCCCGAACTAAATCCGATCGAGATGTTCTTTTCAAAACTTAAGGAGCTGCTCAAAAAGGCGGCGGGACCATCTATCGATGACCTTTGGAAACGGATCGGCAGAACCCTCGACACAACAACAAAACTGAAATGCCAGAATTTCTTGTGTCGTGCCGGATATGATCCGTTTTGATCGGAACAACTTTAGACGGCCGCCCCGAGCTAATTCACCGGCAAGGCCGAAAACCGTAATCCTCGGGCGCTTCTGATCAGAACCAGGACGTTCGGCAGTTTACTTTTTCGGGCTTTTTCAATTTGCCGGGTTAATTGGGCCGGCGTCCAGATATCTTTTAAATTGGCCTGAACAATGACATCGCCAGGCGCCAGGCCATTCACCACCTTGCTCTCCTTATCGACGAACGTCACCACCAGTCCAACCGATCCCCAAGGGAGGCCAAACTGTTCGCGGACTTTCGCATTGATCGCCGATACAGTGAATCCAATCAGTGGATAACTCTTGAAGCCGACTTTCTGAACTTTCCACGGCTCCGGCCGCTTACCCAGGCGCATGGATAAAGAAATCCTTTTGCCGTTCCGCAGGACAACCATCGACACTTTCTTGCCGGGCTTGCCTTTGACGACAGCGGCAATCAAATCTTCAAGTATTCTGATATTATTTCGATCAAATTTCACAATCAGGTCGCCACGCCTCAAACCGGCTAGGGCGGCGGCTTCGCCAACGGCAACGTCTTTTACCAGAACACCGGTAATCTTCTTCCCAAACGCCGCGCGTGCGCGCGGGCCGATGCCCTGCACTTCCATGCCGACGAAACCCGGTTCGGCGCGCGCTAACGGCAACTGCACGAACATAGCGCTCAACAGGACCAAAAACGAACCCAATCGAATTACGCTGATCATTTTGCAGATTGTTCCCAACCGCCAGTGGAGCTCAGAATATTGCCAATACTAAGCAGGTTTACGGGCATAACTCAACTTGGCTGATAGAACCATATCTATACCTGACATTTCCCAGAAACCCTTCAATCCGAAGCCAATAATTTGCGAGCCCTACCCCCGATGGAAGAAGTTTCGTTCTTGCGTCCCTCCAACAGCCTAGATTTGATGATTTAGCCACCGTTTGATCTCCATTTGTACAGTACCCGACACTTTTCATTAAACAAGTCCTATCAAATCCTTGCGCGGGTTTTTGAGTTTAAAAATTTCTGTCATGTAACCGACTATTTCAGGCCCGGTCATTTTGACCACGGCTTTTCTGAAGGCATTGAGGCCGAGGGCAATGAGCGAGCGTTGCAACCGGCCATGGGATTTATGCCGGGGTGGTTTTATCCGGTCAAGCCAGAGGCCGGGTTTGTAGGCGAGGCAAAATGCGATTGCCAACGCGCTCATCAACATCGCCAGTTTGCGGGGCCCGGTGATATGCGGATTTTCTAATCCCAGGCCGCGTGTTTTCAGGGTGGAAAACAGCGTCTCAGTGACCTAGCGGGTTGCCCATTCAAGGACCGGGGAGCCTGTGACGTTCCGATCAGCCCTTGTCCCGCCATATATCCGCAAGACGAAGTCTCTGGAAGCGGCATTGCCGTGGCTGTATTTGAAAGGCGTATCAAGTGGGGAGATGGATGAGGCGTTGAAAGTATTGGTTGGCCAAGAAGCAAAGGGTTTGTCGACCAGCACGGTGTCGCGTCTGAAGCAGATATGGGGGCAAGGGTGCCGGAGTTGGCGTGATGGTCCCCTGGATAAAGACCGTTGGGTCTATGTCTGGGCGGACGGCGTCTATAGCGGCCTGAGGGGCGGACAAATGAAGCTGTGCGCCTTGGTTGTCATTGGTGTTAATGAGCGCGGAGAAAAGCATTTTCTGACCATTGAAGACGGCATGCGGGAATCGACGCAAAGCTGGCGCGGGGTTCTATTAAAATTGAAAGCACGCGGTATGAACGGGCCAGAGTTGGCGATTGGTGATGGTGCCATGGGGTTCTGGGCGGCGCTGGAGGAGGTCTATCCCGGGACCCGCCAGCAACGCTGCTGGATGCACAAGACGATGAACGTTCTCAATTGCTTGCCCAAGTCCGCCAGGCGAAAGCCAAAGGTTCACTGCACGATATCTGGCAGGCGGAGACAAAAGCAGATGCTGAGGAAGCCTTCGACCTGTTTATCAAAATGTATGAGCTAAAATATCCAAAGGCTGCCATCTGCCTGCAGAAAGACCGCGACGAGATGATGGCTTTCGATGACTTCCCGGCGCAGCACTGGCAGAGCATTCGGACCAGCAATCCCATAGAACCGACATTCGGAACCATCCGTCACCGCACCAGGCGCTCAAAAGGGTGCCTCTCTCGTGACGGCATGCTGCACATGGTATTCAAACTCGGGCAGGGTGCGGAAAAGAAATGGAGACGATTACGCGGCTTCGACTACTTGACCAAGGTGATAACTGGAGTAAAGCACAAAGACGGTGTTGAGGTGACGGAGGTCGATCTGGTCGCCGCTTGTTTCATAGTCAAAATACCACTTTTAGCAATAACTCTCTGGCTCGAGGACCGCCCCAAACTTTATTCTTAATAACGATTTATTTACCTTATTTTATATACAATTTTAGGCTATAATTGGTGTCGCTAATACGCAAACTGGCAAGGTGGTTTGATGTCACTCGGTACTATTGGTGGAATAATAGCTGGTATAGGCCTATTCCTGGGAGCAATCTTCATAGCTACGGACAATTTTCTTATGTTTGTAGATGTTCCCAGCTTCATAATGGTCGTAGGTGGCGCGATGGCGGCCTCATTTATTTCCTACGAAGCTCGGTACGTAATTTTAGCTTATAAGTCTATAATTAGCATTTATTCGGCTCCTCCAATAAACAGAAATGTCCTGAAAGCTGAGATTGGCAGGATAATTCGTTGGGGCTATGCTGTCCAAAAAAATGGCATACCAGCATTAGAATCGGAAACTAAGAAGCTCAAGAATGCCGATCGCTTCCTCACATTCGGGATCGATATGGTCGTGGCCGGCTACACTGGATCAGAAGTGCGTGAAATGTTAAGCACCGCTGTTGAATCCTCTTTTGGACGAAATATGGCCCCATGCAATATTTTAAAAATGATCGGTGGGGCTTGCCCGGCTTTTGGTATGATAGGTACTCTCGTTGGTCTTGTTATAATGCTAGGTAATTTAGACAATCCGGCAGCTTTAGGACCCGCATTGTCCGTCGCGTTGATCACAACGCTATATGGAGTCCTATTTGCGCGATTAATATTTATGCCAGCCGCATCAAAAATAGAGCAGCGCGAGCAGATTGTTCGTTTTCGGAATTATCTCATTGTTGAAGGTCTAGTCTTACTAGCCGACCAAAAAAGTCCGCGCGCTATTCAAGATCGCATGAACAGCTATCTTGATCCCGCTATTCACTTCAATATCGATAAGATGAAGAAAGATTGATGTCCCGGTTAGAGACAGAATAATGGCACCGCCCCCCCCTCCACCTGCTTCCGGCGACGACGATGACATAATGGGTACATATGCTGATGCCATCACGTTGTTGATGGCATTTTTCGTATTATTCTTTTCCATCTCCAAAGTTGATCTTGACGTGATGGATGAAGTCGCAAAAGGTATGAGTTCAGCTATTGCGAAGGAAACAAAAGAAACAAAACAAGAAACAATGTCGGAAAATTTAACAGAAATTATTGCCTCCGAAGGTGCCGACGAAGTGGTAACAGTTGGTACAGATGCGCAAGGTAGCATAACTCTCGAATTAAATAGTGGAGCATTTTTCAAACCGGGTTCTGCGGAGTTACAAGACCAAGCTATTCCGGTTTTAAAACAGATGTTCGAGGAAATAGCTTCCCCAATATATTCCCAATTCAATCTCAAGATTGAAGGTCATACTGATGATGACCCCATCAATTCGCCAAAGTTTCCTTCCAATTGGGAATTATCTGGAGGACGCGCATCGACAGTCATCCGATATTTTGAGGCAGCTGGCGAAACGGGGGATGACAAGATCGCCTCCAACCGTATGCAAGCAACCGGATATGCACACACTCAACCTAAAGTACCTAACAGGGATTTAACAGGCGAACCTATTCCTGCCAACCAAATGGCAAATCGCAGAATAATCATACGAGTAAGTCGGCAGCCGATTTATAACAAAGTTAATATTCCAAAATTTCGGCGGCCGGAAAAACCCGACACGGATCCCAAATCTAAGGACGCCAAAAAGTAAGCGAAAATTAATAAGTCACCGGAACAACGGGCTCTATTCTACCCGAAAATCCATGTTTTCCTGAATGACGAAGGCGCCGTCCCAAACCTTGGCGGCTGCTTCGGCGATGGAGTCCATAAAAACATCGTCATGTTCGGGATCATGGTGGAATATGCCCAACCGCTTGGCACCGGCTTCCTGGCACAGCTTGATGCCCTCGTTCCAAGTTGAATGGCCCCAGCCGACTTTCGAGGGAAATTCTTCTTCCGTGTAGGTGGCGTCGTAGATGACCAGATCGGCGCCTTCGATCAGGTTCAGTATATTTTCATCCAACTTGCCTTCAACATGCTCGGTATCGGTGATCAGGCACATGGAGCGGCCGTTGTAATCGACCCGGTAGCCAGTGGCATCGTTGGGATGGTTGAGACGCGCGGTGCTCACTTTGGCGCCGCCAAGACCCAGATCTAAATCTTCGCCGGCGTTGAAATCAGTAAAGGACAGCTTCGCCTGCATGGCATCGAGCGGCACCGGGAACATGGGGTTGTCCATTTGCGTTTCAAGAATGTTGCGAATGCCGCCCTTGTCCATCAAGTGACCGGCCATAATCTCGAAATGGCGGTTCTTGTCGAAGGCCGGCGCAAAAAATGGAAAGCCGTTAATGTGGTCCCAATGGGTATGGGTCAGAAGGATGTAGCAGTGATCCTGCTCATGCTTCATCATCTGCTTGCCGAGATTGCGAATCCCGGTGCCACAGTCGAGCAACAGCTTAATACCCCCGACATCAACCTCGAGGCTCGTCGTGTTGCCGCCGTATTTAAGGTGCGTGGGCGCCGGACACGCAATGCTCCCCCGGCAACCCCAAATTTTCACACGTATCGACATACAGACTCCGCCGGAAAATTTTGTTATCCACCATCATGCCAAGTTCCTCCCGGTTTTGAACTTCGCAATTTCCCCCTTACTCAGTATCCGCTTTCCTGCGCGCCAAACCAAACACCGGCGCCCACCTCAATGTCCAGCATATCGGCGGCGCGTCCTTGGTTGACGGCAATCTCAACAAGCCCATTGGAGTTTACATACCAGAATGCAGTCCCCTTTGGAACGTCAGAAAATACTCCAGCGTAATCTAAGTAAACATGATTCACCCGCAATGCAAATGACGGTTTAACGAAACTTCCCCGCATTCCGGTAATCGCATTGCCGAATCGGTCGATATAGACGATTTCCGCCAGATCATCGGGCCAGTCCGGCTGGCGATCCAACCCGGCAACGGCAACTGCACCGGGCGGCGCTGACCCGATTTCCAAACGGGCGGCGGAGGGCGCAAACACATCGCGGCCATGAAAACTTGCCGACACCGAGCCCGGCTCATAATCCAATTCCCAGAGGTCGGTACTGCCCGCCCGGCGTGCGGCAATTTCAAACAAGCCGTTGTCGGGCCCGACAAACCACTGCCCACCGGCCTCCATGGCGATGCCGGCGCGGGCGCCGCCGACACCGGGATCGACAACCGCCACGAATATGGTCCCGGCAGGAAACGCGCCTGCATAGGCGGCAAGAAGATAAGCCGAGGCTTTGGGATTGTGGGCCGGGGCGTCGGAAAACAGATCCAGGATGGTGGCCCCCGGTGCATTCGCCAATATACGCGCCTTCACTTGCCCGATATAGGGCCCCTCCAATCCAAAATCCGTAAAGAGTACAATCAAGGCGCATCACCCGCATAGAACCAACCGGTAGCATCTATTTGAAATTAAAACATATTTCCAAAGTCAAATAGTTAATTTTCCCTGGGTGCGTGACGAACCGCGATCCATCCATTATGATAATCGCGACTTTGCAGTCAAATGGGGCGCTGGCTGCCCCCAAGCTTCCGGACGCTGTTAGCCCGTTGCACGGGTTTGGACCTGACTGGCCCAACCCGACAAGCATCCGCGCCTTCAACGGTATTGCAGACGCCAAGGCTGGTTAGAAGTGCAAAGTTGTGTGTGATTACGGGTTTGATATGGTGGGGGGCCTTGGTATCAAACCTAAAAAAAATCAGTGTGTGGGAACTGGGGAAGAGTTTAGGAATGAGTTTGTCGGGGTTACCAGAACGGCAAGGGCTGTACGACGCGAGCCATGAGCACGATGCCTGCGGCATCGGCTTCGTTGCCAATATCAAAAATGCCGCCAGCCATGAAATCGTCAGCCAAGGCTTGACCGTCCTTGATAATCTGACCCACCGGGGCGCCGCCGGAGCTGATCCGTTGACCGGCGACGGCGCCGGCATCCTAATTCAGTTGCCCGACCGTCTGTTCCGCGCCGAATGCGCCGAATTATCCATCGATTTGCCGGCCCTTGGCGCCTATGGCGCCGGCATGACGTTTTTGCCCCAAGACCAGTCGGCCCGCGCCAAGTGCGAGGCGGTCATTGAAGCCATCATCAACCAAGAGGGCCAAACCATCCTTGGCTGGCGCGATCTACCAGTAGACAATTCGGTGTTGAGCGACGCGGTCCGCGAGATCGAGCCGTTTATCCGCCAGGTGTTCGTTGCCAGGGGCCCGAACACCCCCGATACCGACCAGTTCGAGCGCAAGCTGTTCGTCATCCGCAAACAAATCCACAAAGCCATCCGCGACGGCAATCTAGCCGGCGACGAGGCCTTTTACATGCCCAGCTTTTCGGCGCGCACCATTTGCTTCAAGGGCATGATGCTGGCGGGCCGGGTTAAAAGCTATTTTCTTGATCTTATGGACGAACGCTGCGAATCGGCGCTGGCCCTTGTCCATCAGCGGTTTTCCACCAACACGTTTCCTTCGTGGGAGCTGGCCCAGCCGTTCCGCTATCTCTGCCATAACGGCGAGATCAATACGCTGCGCGGCAACATCAATTGGATGGCAGCTCGCCGCCACGGCATGAAATCGGCGCTGCTCGGCGATGATCTAGAAAAATTGTGGCCGTTAATCGCCGACGGAATTTCCGATTCGGCGACCTTTGACAACGCGCTCGAATTGCTTGTCGCTGGCGGCTATTCCCTCGCCCACGCGATGATGCTGATGATCCCGGAAGCCTGGAATGACAATCCGCTGATGGATGCCGAACGCAGAGCGTTTTACGAATTTCATGCCGCCGTGATGGAACCCTGGGACGGCCCGGCGGCGGTAGCCTTTTCCGATGGCCGCCAGATCGGCGCCACGCTGGACCGCAATGGCCTGCGCCCCGCCCGTTATATCCGTACCGAAGATGACCTGGTGGTCATGGGCTCGGAGGTTGGCGTGCTCGACATCCCGGACGAAAAAATCGTCGAAAAATGGCGCCTGCAGCCGGGCAAGATGTTCCTTATCGATCTCGAAGAGGGCCGCATCATCGACGACGCCGAGCTGAAATCCAGTCTGGCAAAGGCGCAGCCCTATCAGACCTGGCTAAATCAGACGCAAATCGTGCTCGAAGACCTGCCCGCCGATGTGGCGCCGATGCCGCCGGACCCATCCACCCTCCTGAACCGCCAGCAGGCATTTGGCTACACCCAGGAAGACACCAAGTTCTTTCTGTTGCCGATGGCGGTGAGCGGACAAGATCCCGTCGGCTCCATGGGCCGCGATATTCCGCACGCGGTGCTCTCCGACCGGCCAAAACTCTTATACGATTATTTCAAACAAAGCTTTGCCCAGGTGACCAACCCGCCGATTGATCCGATCCGCGAGGAATTGGTGATGTCGCTGGTGTCGTTGATCGGCCCGCGCCCCAACCTGTTGGATTTGGGTTCAGGCGGCAGCCACATGCGCCTGGAAGTGCGCCAGCCCATCCTCTCTAACGAGGATCTGGAAAAAATACGCCATATCGAAAGCCAGAGCGGCGCGCCCTTCAAGTCGGCGACGCTGGACACCTGTTATCCAGCCAATCAAGGCGCGCCCGGTATGAAGGCGGCGCTCGATAATTTGTGCAAAAATGCACAGGATGCAGTGCTGGATGGCCATAACATTCTGATTCTCTCGGACCGGGGCGTCGATAAAGACCGGATTGCCATCCCGGCCCTGCTGGCCACCGGCGCGGTGCATCACCATTTGATCCGCGAGGGGCTGCGCACCGAATCGGGGTTGGTGGTGGAAACCGGCGAATCCCGTCAGGTGCACGATTTCTGCCTGTTGGCCGGTTTCGGCGCAGAAGCGATAAACCCGTACCTCGCCTTCGACACCATCACCAATGTGCGCGATCAGTTCCCCGACGATCTGACCGTCACCGAGGCCCATTCCCGTTATATCAAGGCGGTCGATAAGGGCATGCTCAAGGTGATGTCGAAGATGGGCATTTCCACCTACCAATCCTATTGCGGCGCCCAAGTTTTTGACGCCATCGGCCTCACCAGCGAATTTATCGAGGCCTATTTCACCAAGACCGCGTCGGCGATCGAGGGTGTCGGGCTGGCCGAGATTGCAGCCGAAACAGTCGCGCGCCACACCCGCGCCTATGGCGATGATCCGCTGCTTCGCGAAGATCTAGATGTGGGCGGCGAAATGGCCTACCGGACCCGCGGCGAGGAACATATCTGGACGCCAGAAACCATTTCGAGCCTACAGCACGCTGCCAGAGGTAATTCGCAAGAGGCCTACACAAAATTTGCCGGCGAGGTGAACGATCAAAGCGCCAAGATGAAAAATATCCGCGGATTGTTTGAATTCAAATGGGCCGGCGAAGCGATCCCCCTCGAAGAGGTCGAGCCGGCGTCTGAAATCGTCAAGCGCTTCTCTACCGGCGCCATGTCGTTCGGATCGATCTCGTTCGAGGCCCATACCAATATGGCAATCGCCATGAACCGGCTTGGCGGGCGCTCCAACACCGGCGAGGGCGGCGAGCAACCGGAACGGTTCGTGCCGCTGCCGGGCGGCGATTCCATGCGCTCGGCGATCAAGCAGGTGGCGTCGGGCCGTTTCGGGGTAACCACCGAATATTTGCGCAACGCGGACGAAATTCAGATCAAGATGGCGCAAGGCGCCAAGCCTGGTGAAGGCGGCCAGTTGCCCGGCCACAAGGTCGATGAAATCATCGCCCGGGTGCGACATTCAACGCCCGGCGTCGGCCTGATCTCGCCGCCGCCGCATCACGATATCTATTCGATCGAGGATCTGGCGCAACTCATTCATGACTTGAAGAACGTCAATCCGAAGGCGCGCATCTCGGTCAAACTGGTCTCCATCATTGGCGTAGGCACCATTGCCGCCGGCGTTTCCAAGGCGCATGCGGATCATGTGCTGATCTCCGGCGCCGATGGCGGCACCGGCGCCAGCCCGCTGACCTCGGTCATGCATGCGGGCGGCCCCTGGGAAATCGGGCTCGCCGAAACCCATCAGACATTGGTGCTCAACAAATTGCGCGGGCGCATTTCGGTGCAGACCGACGGCGGCATCCGCACCGGACGCGACGTGGCCATCGCGGCGCTTCTGGGCGCTGACGAAATGGGCATCGCCACGGCGGCGCTGATCGCATCGGGCTGCATCATGATGCGCAAATGCCATCTCAACACCTGCCCGGTGGGCATCGCCACGCAAGACCCAGAATTGCGCAAGCGCTTCAAGGGCCAGCCCGATCATGTGGTCAATTACCTGTTCTTTGTCGCCGAGGAATGCCGGGCAATCATGGCCCAGTTGGGCGTCAAATCCATCAACGAGATGATTGGGCGTACCGATCTGCTGGAGATGAGCGGCGCCATCGATCATTGGAAGGCCAAGGGCCTCGATTATTCGCGCATACTCTATAAGCCGGAAATGGGGCCCGATGTGGCGGTCTATAATTGCCAAAGTCAGGATCACGGGCTAGACAAGGCCCTCGACAATCAATTGATCGCCGAGGCCGCGCCGGCGCTAGAATCCCGCCAAGCCGTGAAGATCGAGACCCCGATCCGCAATATCAACCGTACCGTCGGCGCCATGCTGTCCGGCGAAATTGCCGAGCGTTACGGCAATGACGGACTCGCCGACGACACCATCTATATCAAGGGCAAGGGTACCGGCGGCCAGAGCTTCGGCGCCTTCCTCGCCAAGGGCGTCACCATCGAATTGGAAGGCGATGCCAACGATTATATCGGCAAAGGATTGTCAGGCGGGCGTCTGATCGTCTATCCGCCAAAGACGACACCGATTGTTGCGGAAGAAAACATCGTCATCGGCAATGTGGCGCTTTACGGCGCCACCGCCGGCGAATGCTATTTCCGGGGCGTCGCCGGCGAGCGTTTCGGAGTGCGCAATTCCGGCGCCACCGCCGTGGTCGAAGGCGTCGGCGATCATTGCTGCGAATATATGACCGGCGGCGTAGTCGTTGTGCTTGGCCCCACCGGGCGCAATTTCGCAGCCGGCATGAGCGGCGGCATTGCCTATGTGCTGGACGAGTCTGACGATTTTGAAATACGCTGCAACATGGCCATGGTCGAACTGGAACCGATCAGTGACGAGGATCGCATGCACGAAAGCACCGCCCATCAGCGCGGCGATCTGGAAACCCATGGCCGCGTCGATATTATGCACGACATGACTGGTTATGACTCGCTACGCCTCCGGGCCCTAGTCGAACAGCACATGCATTTCACCGATTCGGGCCGTGCCCGCCATATCCTGGAAAATTGGGACGACTATCTGCCCAAGTTCGTGAAAGTTATGCCAGTCGATTACCGGCGCGCGCTTTTGGAAATGCAGGCGCGCACTGAAACCAACGGCGCCCGTTCGGTGCATGTGGCGGTGGGTGACTAATCATGGGTAAACCCACTGGATTTATGGAATTTGATCTGTTCGAGCGCCCCTATAAGCCGGTGATCGAACGTATCCAGCATTACCACGAATTTTTTATTCCTCTTAACGACGCGGAGCTGACCCGCCAGGGCGCCCGCTGTATGGATTGCGGTATCCCCTATTGCCAGCAGGGCTGTCCGGTCGACAACATCATCCCCGATTGGAACGATCTGGTGTACAGGGGCGATTTTGCCAAGGCCTCCAAGATTCTGCATTCCACCAATAATTTTCCCGAATTCACCGGCCGCGTTTGCCCGGCGCCCTGCCAGGAAGCGTGCACCCTCAACATTCAGGATACGCCGGTCACCATCAAAACCATCGAATGCGCCATCGTCGACCGCGCTTGGCAGGAAGGCTGGCTGGCACCCCTGCCGGCGGCAGAAAAAACCAGCAAAAAAGTTGCGGTGGTCGGCTCCGGGCCGGCCGGCATGGCCTGTGCCCAGCAATTGGCGCGTGCCGGCCACAGCGTCACCTTGTTCGAAAAAAACCAGAAAATCGGCGGGCTATTGCGCTACGGCATCCCCGATTTCAAGATGGAAAAGCACCTTATCGACCGCCGCGGCGAACAGATGCAAGGCGAAGGTGTAACGCTTGAGACCGGCGTCCATGTAGGCGTCGATATCAGCGCCGAAACTCTGTTGACTGATTTCGATGCCGTCGCCCTGACCGGCGGCTCCGAAGCGCCCCGGGATTTGCCCGTCGATGGGCGCGATCTGAACGGCGTACATTTCGCCATGGATTTCCTGGTCCAGCAGAACCGGCGGGTCTCGGGCGAGCCGTTGGGTGATGTGGAAGAGATTCTGGCCACCGGGCGCAACGTCATCGTCATCGGCGGCGGCGACACCGGCTCAGATTGCGTCGGAACCTCGATCCGCCAGGGCGCCAAGAACGTAGTGCAGATCGAGATCATGCCGAAGCCGCCGGAGAAAGTGGACAAAGGCTCCACCTGGCCGGAATGGCCGATGAAATTGCGCACCTCCTCGTCGCACCAGGAAGGTGCGGTCCGCGATTGGGCAATCACCACCGATCAGTTCATCGGCGAGGACGGCCATGTCCATGCCCTGGACGCGGTGCGCGTCGAATGGAAGGCCGGCGATGATGGCCGCCTTGCCATGTCGCCCGTAGCGGACACGCGGCAAAGCCTGAAGGCCGAACTGGTGCTGCTGGCCATGGGCTTCGTGCACCCGACGAAAGAGGGCATGATCACCGATTTGGGCGTCGGGCTGGACGGGCGCGGTAATGTCGAAGCCAATACCAACGATTATCAAACCTCGGTGGCCAAGGTGTTCGCCGCCGGCGATATGCGGCGCGGCCAGTCTCTGGTGGTCTGGGCGATCCGCGAAGGCCGCCAATGCGCCGCCGCGATTGACGAATATCTCATAGGCCAAACGCTGTTGCCACGCTGAGGCGCCGTTCAATTTTGCGTGCGCCGGGCCCCCGAATTGCCTTACCCTCAGCGCCAATGATACCCATATGAATTTGAGCGCCGCGCACCGCCGATACCGCGCCGAGCAATGACGGCTGAAGACATATGACAGGCATGCAAACATCGCCAACATCCCTCCCCGGCCCGGGCTTTAAGGCCACGATGCTGCGCTGCCGGCTGTGCTGGCGCATTGGCATTTCCATATTCGCCGCCATTTTTTTGGTCGAAGCGGCGGTCCTGATCTTTTCCGCCGCCCGCTTCGAGAGCGATCGGTTGAACGAGATCGAAAACCGGGGCCGCTCCTGGATCACCACCATCACCCGGGTGCACAACAACGTCCTGGATGCCGCGGCAATCGACGCCGCGTCGCGCGAGCTGCCGCAATTATCGAAGATACTCGGCCTGGCCCTCTATGACGCCGGCGGCGCATTTATCGGCGGCTTTGGCGAGCGACCCAGCCTCACGCCCCACCAGATCGAGGCCGACAGCCCCACGTATCGCTTCCGATCCGATGATGGACGCCATTATCAGGTCATCTGGCACCCCGATTGGCTGGGCGCGCCGTTTATCGCCGTGGCGCGCCTGGACGCCACCCAGGTCGCGCCGGAGCTGACCGCCTATATCTGGCGCGTGTTCGGCATTGCGGCACTGTTAACCGTGGTGGTGACCATGGCAGTGTTGATCGTGCTCGGCATTTTCGTGCTAGTCCCCATTGTCCGCCTGCGCCAACAATTGGTGGCCGCAGGCGAGAACCCGAACCGACCAGAAGCCTATGTCATCGAGACCGATCAGGACGATGAAATGGGCGAGGTGACGCGCGCTTTCAACGGCATGGTGCGCCACTTGGCGCGCGGCATTGCCGAGATCCGCGCCCACGAAGAAGCCCTGGAGGACGCCAATGACAAGCTGGAGACACGGGTCCAGGAACGCACCCAGGAGCTGGTTGAAGTAAATAAACTCCTTCGCCAGGAAGCCGCCAACCGGCAAAAGGCGGAGCAGGAAGTCTCCTCCATGTCGGAACTGCCAGGTGCCAATCCGGAACCGGTGTTGCGCATCGACGAAGGCGGGCTTGTGGAATACGCCAACGAGGCGGCGGATCTGCTGTTGCGACGCTGGTCCATTGCCATCGGTGATGCGCTGCCAGGTGCGATGATCGATGTCGCGGCCGACGTACGCCGCTCCGGCCAGCCGGCGCTGCTGGAAGAAACCGTGGACGAGCGCACGTTCGTACTTTCCCTGCAGCCCTCGGAGACCAATCAGGTGCACATCTTTGGGCGCGACGTTACCGCCAACAAGGAGGCCGAGGAACGGGTGCAGCGCCTGGCCAACCATGATTTGCTGACAGGCTTGGCCAACCGCAATCTATTCAAGGACCGCATCGATACCTTCCTCGGCCAGAAAAAGCGCAGCCACGACATGGCGGCCATCCATCTGGTCAATCTGGATAATTTCCGCAACTTGAACGCCACATTGGGCATCAAGATGGGCGACTGCATCCTGCAGGAGACGGCGGAGGTTCTGGGCGGCTGTATTCGCGGCACCGATACCATCGCCCGCGTCGGCAACGATGAGTTCGCGATTATCCAATCCAACCCCAACGACGCCCACGGCGCCGCTACTCTGGCGCAAAAGCTGATCGATACCATCGGCGCTGGTATAAGCGTGGATGGCCAAGCCATCAATATGACCGCGTCGGTGGGCATCGCCCTTTTGCCCGATGATGGCAACGACCCCAACCAATTGATCCGCAACGCAGATCTGGCCTTAGGCGAGGCACGCGCGGAGGGCACCGGCAATTACCGCTTTTTTGTTAAGGACATGAACGACGAGATCCTTAAGCGCCGGCGCATCGAGACCGACATGGCACTGGCCCTCGAACGCTCCGAATTCGTGCTCCACTATCAGCCCAAAATTAGCCTCGCCACCGATACCGTCGCCGGCGTCGAGGTCTTGATCCGCTGGCAGCATCCAGAGCAAGGCTTCATGTCGCCGGTGGACTTTATCCCGGTGGCCGAGCAAACCGGTCAAATCGTGGCTATCGGTTCCTGGGTGCTGCATGAGGCCTGCCGCCAAGTGAAGGCCTGGCAGGACGAAGGTCTGGCGCCGGTGAAGGTGGCGGTCAATCTGTCGGCGGTGCAATTCGGCGAAGATGGATTGCCCGAGCTGGTACAGTCGTGCCTGGACGAAACCGGCCTCGATCCCAAATATCTAGAATTGGAGATCACCGAAAGCGTGATCATGGACGACGTCGCCTCGACCACCGAAATTTTGAACCGCTTGAGCGGGCTTGGACTAAGCCTGTCCATCGATGATTTCGGTACCGGATATTCCAGCCTCAGCTATTTGGAACAGTTCCCGGTGGATCGCATCAAGATCGACAAATCCTTTGTCGATGGTATTGGCATGGGCGCCGGTTCCGAGGCGATCACCAAGGCGGTGGTGACCCTCGGCCATTCACTGGGCATGGAGGTTACCGCCGAAGGCGTCGAGACCGAGGCGCAGGTGACGCATCTCCAAAGCATCGATTGCGATGAAATTCAGGGCTATTACTATTCCAAGCCCCTACCGGTCGACGAATTTCCGGACGCTGTCCGGCGCTTTCAGGCCAACCGCTGACGGTCAACTCGGACACCTCCGGCAGATACGTATTATTCGATGAATACTTAAAGACCAGCAGCGCCATTACTGCTGGATTTTAATAGAAATTGAAATGAAACCCAGGGCACCCAAGGTGCCGCTGAGAGCAACGCGCAATTTGGATATTGCCAGACCTTTAGCCCTCCTTTGCGGGGTGGCTTAGGTGTAGCCATTGTTTTATTGCGGTATTTGAGCCGTAAGTTTTGCACAGGCTTTATTGACCGCAATTCTTGTTTTTCAAACCACAGCGCACCGCTTTCCCGGCCACTGGGCATTATGATTTAATTTATGTATGTAAATTCTACAGGTTAGAAGATCAAAGGACAACGCGCATGCGGTGCAATCGAGTTGCCGCTTCGCTTATGCCGCCCGGGATAAGTTATCGACAAGGTTATCCACAGCGTGATCGGCTTGCCGGTGACGGATATGTCACACGCTGCTTATTGCCCGGCAAAAGCGGGGGGCTGGCTCTGGCGGCAAACCCTTGGTTGACCATTGTTCGGTGATTTGCTGCAATCTGCTCCGGCCAGTACAAATACTCCAGGAGCCATAATGGGTGAAACGATTTCCGTGAACGCCAAGGACGGCGGCGCCTTTGATGTCTATCTCGCCAAACCAACGGCTTCGCGGCGCCCGGCTCCCGGCGTCATCATCATCCAGGAGGCCTTCGGCGTGACCACCTGGCTCAAAGACATCACGGATCGCTTCGCCGCCGAAGGCTATGTGGCCGCGGCCCCTGATTTTTATTGGCGCTTCGCCCCAAATTTCGCGGCCGGCTTCGATGACGAAGAGGCGCTGGCAACGGCGCGGCGCCATTTGCAAACCATCGATCATGCCGCCGCCGTCGATGATATCGACGCCACTTCGGGCGCGCTCAAATCCATGGACGAATGCAACGGCAAGATCGCCACCGCCGGCTTTTGCCTGGGCGGCACATTGGCGTATCTGGCCGCGGTGCGCCTGGATATCGATGCGGCGGCAGCCTATTACGGCACGCAAATCCATGAATATCTGGATGAAGGCAGCAACCTCACCTGCCCGACCTTGTTCCACATGGCCGACCACGACGATTTCATCAGGGACGAAGACGTGAAGGAAATATTCCAGGCCCTGATCGGTATCCCCAACCTTGCCGTATGGACCTATGATACCGGCCACGCATTCGCCAATTGGGACCGGCCCGGTGCCTATGACGAGGAACTGGCCGAAAAAGCACACGCCCGCACCTTTGCAGTATTTGATAAACTGAAACAGGATTAAACATTTGACGATGACAAAAATGAAAACGAGGCAGCCATGAGCGGCCCACTTGACGGCATTCGCGTGTTCGATTTAACCCGGGTCCTAGCCGGGCCGAGCTGCACCCAGATTTTGGGCGATCTCGGCGCCGACGTGATCAAGATCGAACGGCCCATCAGCGGCGACGATACGCGCAAATACGGCCCCCCCTTCGTGCTGGACCCGGATGGCGAGGAAACCACCGAAAGCGCCTACTATCTGTCGGCCAACCGCAACAAACGCTCGATCACCCTGGATCTGACCACCGAGGAGGGCCAGAACCTCGCCAAATCCATGATCGGCCAATGCCAGGTGCTGGCGGAAAATTTCAAGGTCGGCAATCTGGCCAAATATGGCCTCGATTACGCCAGCCTCAAAGGCGAGCACCCAGGCCTGGTCTATTGCTCAATCACCGGCTACGGCCAGACCGGCCCGAAGGCCGAACAACCGGGCTATGATTTCATGGCGCAGGGTTTGGGCGGCATCATGAGCATCACCGGCCCGCCCGGCGGCGAGCCGCACCGGGTCGGCATCCCGATCGCCGATCTGACGGCGGGCCTGTGGGCGGCCATATCGATCAACGCCGCCTTGCGCCACCGTGAGGTCACCGGCCAGGGCCAGCATCTGGATATCAGCCTGCTGGACACGCAGGTATCCATGCTGTCCATCCAGGGGCTTAGCTATTTGACATCGGGCGAGGTGCCAGGATTGCTCGGCAACGCGCATCCATCCATCGTGCCCTATCAGGTGTTCCCCACCAAAGACGGCAACATCATCGTCGCCGTCGGCAACGACGCCCAATTCGTGCGTTATTGCGAGTTTGCCGGGGTGCCCGAGCTTTCCAGTGATGAACGGTTTGAGACCAACCAGGCGCGGGTCCTCAACCGGGATACCTTGGCCGAAATCCTCGCCAATGTGATGCGCCAGCAAAGCTCCGACTATTGGCTTGAGGGATTGGAGGCGAACAAAATTACCGCCGGTCCCATCAACAACCTGGATCAGGTGTTCGCCGACGCGCAAGTTCAGGCGCGTGGCATGCAAATCGAAATGGAGCATCCAGCCGCCGGCGGTGAGCCAGTCAGCCTGATAGGCAGCCCGGCCAATATGTCGGAAACCCAGGTCTCCTACCGCCGCCCGCCGCCCATGCTCGGCGAGCATACCGACGATTTGCTGGAGGAGCTATTGGGCCTGGATGAGGATGCGCGGGATGGGCTACGCGAGCGCGGCGTGATTTAGCAGGGCATAAAAAAACTGGCGGGAGCATATTCCCGCCAGTTCAATTATATACACCGGTGCCAAACGATGGTCAGGCGGCGGCTTCTTCGTCATTTATATCTTCGTAATTTGTATCTACGTCATTCGCCGGATCGCCGACATCGTCATCCTCGCCGCGGATGGTGGCCAGGAATTTGTCGACTTCCGCACGCAACTGCTCGGATTGCTGCGACAGTTCGGTAGACGCCCCTTGGACTTGGCTAGCGCCTTCACCAGTTTGTTCGGCCACCTGGCGCACCCCGGAAATGTTCGCAGTGACATCCTGAGTGCCGACGGCAGCCTGTTCCACATTGCGGGCGATTTCCTGGGTCGCCGCGCCTTGTTCTTCAACCGCCGAAGCGATACCGGAAGCGATCTCATTGATCTCACCAATGATACTCGTGATACTCTGGATAGCGTCGACCGACTCATTGGTCGCCGATTGAATACCACTAATCTGATTGCTGATCTCTTCCGTCGCCTTGGCCGTTTCACTGGCCAGATTACCCACTTCGGAGGCCACAACAGCAAAGCCCTTACCGGCTTCACCGGCGCGCGCCGCCTCGATAGTGGCGTTGAGAGCCAAAAGGTTGGTTTGGCTGGCAATATCGTTGATCAATTCGACAACCTCACCGATCTTGTTGGCAGCTTCGGCCAGACCCTTGACCTGCTCGTTGGTCTTGTTGGCCTGTTCGACGGCACTCGAGGAAATTGACGAGGATTGTGCCACTTGACCGGAGATCTCGTTAATCGATTTGGACAATTCCTCGGCCGCGGCCGCCACGGTTTGCACGTTGGTCGAGGCTTCCTCCGCCGCTGCGGCAACCGATGCCGATTCCTCTGACGTCTTTTCAGCAGCGCCAGTCAATTGCTCCGAGGTGGCCTGCATCTCAGTAGCCGCCGAAGATACGCCATCGACAATACCGCCGACACTCGACTGGAAGTCGTCGGCAAGCTGCATCATCATCTGACGCCTTTCTTCTTCAGCCTGCTGCTTCTGCTCCACTTCGGCCTCGCGGGCTTCTTCTTGCCGCTTGGCTTCGGCTTCGGTTTCCAGGCGTTGGCGTTCAACTTCTTTGCGCTCACGCTCTGCTTCGGCTTCCTGCTCGGCTGTCTGGCGTTCACGCTCCTCCAGGTCGCGCTTGGCTTCGGCTTCGCGCTCTTGTTTCTCACGCTCGGCTTCGGCATCCTGCTCGGCTTTCTGGCGTTCACGCTCTTCCAGATCGCGCTTGGCTTCGGCTTCGCGCTCCTGTTCTTCGCGCTTGGCCTGTTGAGCCCGCTGTTCCTCGGCCTCTTCGCCCAGGCGCTTGGCTTCAATGGCGTTTTCCTTGAACACTTGAACAGCGCTCGCCATTTGGCCGATTTCATCGGTGTTGCCCAATGCCGGGATATCGACGTCATTGTTGCCTTCGGCCAACTCGCCCATGGTCGATGTCATATCGCGGATCGGATTGACAATCGAGCGAGAGGTTAAGAACACCGTCACGATCGCGATCAACAAGCCGGCCGCAAGCAGGACCCACTGCATCAACATCAAACTGTCGATCGCCGATGAGGAGTTTTTGGCATCCACATTCAGCAACCGTTTTTGATTATCAACCATGCCGCCGGCACGTTTTCCGTCGTCGCCGATCGGACCCAGCAATATGGTCAAAAGCTTACCGGCACGGGGAGCCGCTTCGGAAACGAGCGTGTAATTCGCCATATTCCATTTTTTCGAGCCACGGATATCAAACATTTTCGCCGGCAGCGGCAAGAATGCCGTCCGCGCTTTGTCTAAATTGGCGAATGATTTTGCCTGGGCGGCATTCAGCAAGTGACGATTGGCTTTCAATTGAGCAAAGCGAATCTCGTTTTTTTTCCACATGACGTTGAACAGCTTGTGAAATTTTTCGTCGCCGGTCAGAAGGAAAGCCCGGATATTGGCAAGTCCGCGAGCGGTTGTGCCGCGAACATCCGCCATCATGGCAAAAAGCTTTTTGCGCTCAAGCGTCGCCGGCAAATTTTGCTCGGCGTTGATGATATTGGTGATTTCAGACACCATAATCTGTGCTTGCGGCGCGGCCTCTTTGACCAAAACCTTGGTTGCCGGCTGCTCGTCGATGGTCTTGGCGATGCTTTCGACCTTGGCCTGCGCCACCTTAAATTCGGCGAGAACATCTTTAAAGCCGTTCCACTTCTCGACATTCTTCGAGTTGGTCCAGCTTTGCGACAATTTGTCCATACTAGCGCTGGCATCGGCAATATCCGCCCACACGGCGGCCCGCCCTGCCTTAAATGCAGGCGCACCTGTCAACATGTAGCCGCGCAAATTGGCCAAGGACGAATTAATATTATGGGGCTGACCCAGATAACTACCTTAGATAACGTTTAACCCATTGTCTTATCGCCAATAATTGGGCTGACGGGTCACT
>Ga0209362_1000949_pt1 | contig 24319 bp, 22 predicted proteins | sample SaaInlV_165m_DNA_FD_184680 | JGI IMG/M metagenome (GOLD analysis project Ga0209362, IMG submission 184680) | Marine microbial communities from expanding oxygen minimum zones in the Saanich Inlet - Saanich Inlet SI037_S3LV_110m_DNA (SPAdes)... | ecosystem: Environmental > Aquatic > Marine >... | reverse complement strand
AGAACGATATTTCGTCGTCCGTGAACTACGCGGTTTTCGCTGATTGAGCACCGCGGAGGGTTACCCAAAAATAGAGCCATAGAAGTCTGATCCATTTGAGGATAAGGCGGAAGTTGTAGCCGGCGGCGGCGAGGATGGGGTTGATGGCGTCGCCTTGGCGGTGGGCGAGGTAGTTGCGGTCCATGCGGTGGCCGTTTTTGAGGTGGCCGATGACCGGCTCGACGGCGGCGCGGCGTTTCATCAGGCGCTTGATGGCCGGGGTGATGCGGCGTTTCTGGCCGGTTGTGAAGACGCGCAGTTTGTAGATGCCGGGCGCGTTGTGGCCGCGGTAGCCGGCATCGGCGAGGATGCGTTTGAGGGTAGCCCCGGTGAGCGCCTCGATCTCCGGGATCACAGTTTCCAGAGTGTGACCATCGTATGGTCTTCCCGGCAGCGCCTTGGCGTGGATCGCGAACTGGCCGCCCTTGCAGCGCTTGAGCGTGGTGGCGATGGAGGCTTTCACACCGAACTCATAGGGTTTGTGGCTTTTACCCTTGCCAATGCATTCGACCTCCGGCGCATGCAGGGCATAGACCTTGGGCAAGGGATCACGGATTTTTTGCGTCATCACCCGCTGGGCCAGCCACAAGGGGCGGCGGAAGGCATCCTCCAAAGCCTTGTCACCTTCGATCTTACGTTCAATGTCGCGGATGGTGCGGCCGAGATAGGTCTTCAGCTTCCGCAGCCGCCGCTTGGCCCGTTTGTATTGTTTGGCGTGGGCATAACGCTGATGCTTGATCAGCGCCAGCTTGCCCACCCGCTTATAGCTTTGGCGCAACGGGATACCGGCCTCTTGGGCTTGGCGAACCAGACGTTCCCGGGCTCGCTGCACCAGCTTGGCGTCGGTCGGGAAGGCAATGTTCTTTTCCGCCACCGTGGTATCGACAATAGCCTGGGTGAAGTCCCGGGGCTTGGCCGCGCCGACCTTCACCGCCACCGCCAGGCTTTCCTGCAACAGCGCCTGGAGGCGTTCTTCACCTTGGCGCTGGCGCCAGCGGGTCATGGAAGAGCGGTCAAACGGCAATGCGTGGCAAAAGAATTCCTCGCCGCAAAAATATTGGTAATAGGGGTTCTCCACCCAGCGCGCGCAAAGCTCCTCGTCGGACAGATCATCGGCGTATTTGAGAATCTGCAGCCCCGCCATCAGCCGCGTCGGCAACGGCGGATGACCGGGCCGATCCGTATAAGCTTCGCCAAATGTATCAGACAGAAATTGCCAGTCGATCCGGTCCGCCAACACCACCTTCTCGTGGCCCATATGGATGATCTGATCGAGCCGCGAGCGGAACATATCGCTCTGGCCGGTCTTGATCGGTTCGCGTGGCTTCATCGCACTCTCCAAATCACCGTTTGGAGCAGTGAATCACAAATGATTCCGCCGCGCAAATTGCAAGGAAATCACCCCCAGAGACCCAAAATCTTGCAATAATAATCCGCGCTAATGGACAATGACTAAATAATATCAATGCGTTGAGAGTTCTTCACGGGCGACTAGTTATTGAATTCACCTGCCCCCCAAAAACTGAGTCATGACGAAAGAGCGTTCTCCGTTAAATTTTTCACCACATTAGGTAATTCCGGTTGGTCACTCTCCCAGGGCCTATGATGCGGGGTCGCAATGAACGCCCCAATAACTTCTCATGTCGCACGTTGAACGATATGTTTACATTCCTCATTGCCTAGGTTGTCTGACAGCATAAACGTATAAACACGTTTTAATTTGGTGTTTTCAAACGCTGGAGAATAATAATGCCAAGCGAGCGAAATTTACTGCCGCGTTCGGAGCTCAAAATATTATTTGAATACATACTTGATCTCCGAGAAAAAACTGATCCAGATCTCGGACCGGATAGCGCTAAGAACAAAAACTACAACGCCCAACAAGCACTGATTTTTGGTGGTTTGCTATTCGATAGCCTCATTGGTTGGGCCGCCAATCATCAGATTGGCGCAATAACTGAGGACCTGCTGTCCGAAGACCGTAAATCTGAAAAAGCTGACGCGCACAGTTTTGAAATTATTGGCCAAGATTTCGAATCGGGCGATCCAGATCAACCAACCGAGGCAGAAATTAGCCGACAAATTATTTCGTATTTTGTTGCCACTGGTGCATACGTCCCGGTTCAATTTAGGTCTCCCGTGCAACACGGTTTGATGGCTCTTAACAATGGAGAACAAACTTCACTGATGACCCCATCCGAAACTGGAGAATGGGGAAGGACGTATTCCCTCACTCAACTTAGGTTAGGTGCGATAATGCATTTGTTTTTTGTGTGGGGATCCGGTGGAACAAAAAAGAGTGCGATTGCCTTGGTTGCCGATGCATTTGGTGCGAGCCCGCACACTGTCCGTGACTGGGAACGAAAATTGATTCCGAAGAAGCTTGGGGAAGTACAAAATGTATTCGACATCGCCAAGCGAGCGGGCGCCATTAGAAAGATAATTGACGCTGGCGACAAATTCGAACACATGGAAGATCCCGCCGCATTTGCTCTATATCGCAAACTGCACTCGGAAGACATCGAGGTCTTGGGCCGCGAATACAATGCTTGCCAAAGGGCAACCAAAATCTAGCCAAATAGGTGGTGTTTATATCCCACTAGTACACACCACCATTTGCTCCTGAGAATCTGCCAAAAGCTAACCATCGAAACCGCGTTTCAATCTGGTGGTTGGGCATACAGTGACTCCAATAGTATCAAAGTTAGGTAATTCTGATTCAGAAGCCAAGCCTCGCCCGGCCGATTGCTTGATCGATCTCGTCCATCTACTTGCCCGCCACGCGGCCTCCGAATTCCTGCAACAACTAGCTTTTAAGGAACATGATGGCCCGGAAAACCCCGAAGGGTAATCTCCCCGACGACGAAACCTTGATGCGTCCGTCTGAGATCGCGTCGAAGGATGCTGTCTCAACCAAGACGGTTATCCGCTGGATCGAAGACGGCGTGTTGCCGGCGTACAAGCTTGGCGGCCAATGGCGAATATCGCCTCGCGATCATCGCAAATTCCGGCGCGAGCGCTGGAACGGATGATGGTGTTTCTGAACGCCTTTGGGTGCACATGTACATGTATAAAAAGATGATAATGAACATTTATACTTATAATAGTCATAGCTTTCTAATTATACGTTTTAATTATTATGGTATTTTGTCCCGTTCTGGGTTCATTATTACCTTTTTGTCTATTGACTATACTTCATTATCCGTGAAACCTTATCGAAGGAGATGAATAATGAATGCCATTAAGAACGCAATTGTTCGGACCTTACATGACCTGATCATCCTGGTGAAAACCGATGAAGGGTTGTCGTCGCAGCGTAAAATGAACCTGGTGTCATCGATCCGAAAGTTTGCCGAAGCCGCCGGCGGAACATTGACGATGTCGGCTTCGTTTCCTGTCTTCCGTAGTATCATCAATCAAATGGATATCTCCGGTTTGGCGCTTTCGCCAAGTCGCTGGAGCAATATCCGCTCTGACCTCACATTTGTCCTGAGACGATACGGAGCATCGACGAGAGCGCCATTGCGCAAACATCTATCACCGGCATGGAGTACCCTTCGAGATCTACTGGACGGAATCGAACGCCTCCGGCGCGGGCTGTCATCCTTTATCCATTGGTGCAACAGCATGGGGTATTCGCCGTCAGATGTATGCGATGAGATATTCGCTGAGTTTTTTGAACATCTCAAAAACGGCACCCTCAAAAAGAAACCCAAACATACCTATCAGAATGCCTGCAAGCTCTGGAACGACGCCGTCGGATTGTTTCCGGGCTGGCCACAAATCACCGTCACCGTCCCCAGCTATAAGAAAATGATCAGCTTTCCGTGGGACGCGTTTCCTATATCCTTTGTCCGGGATATTGACGCCTATGACCGGTTCATGGGCACCGAGGATCTGACCAGCGAGCACTGCGTCAATGTGCCGCGCAAAGCATCCACTCTCGAGCACCACAGGAAACAGATCCGGCGCTGGGCGTCGGCTCTGATCCGTGACGGCTTCCCAATTGAGGAACTTATTGATCTGTCGGTTCTGGTGCGGCCAGACAACTTTCTCCGGGCAATGCGATATTACGTGGAAGATTGGTCCAACGATGATACCGGCGGTGACGCATCCAGCACTGACCAATTGAAACCGAGCCATTTTGAAATGGCCGCCACCATGGTCGTCGTTGCCAAGGAATATGTGTGTCTCGACAAAAACGAACTGGAGGTCATCACCAAGCTTCGCGATCGTCTCAAATGCCGCAAGAAGGGCTTCACCATCAAGAACAAGGACCGAATACGTCCTTTTAATTCTCCTCAGAATGTAATTCGCTTTTTTGGGTTGACCGAAAAACTGATCAATTTGGCAATGAAGACCGGACTATCACATCGCGCTGCTTTATCAATACAGAAGGCGCTGGTCCATGAAATCCTGATCAATGCCCCAATACGCTTTGGCAATCTCGTCGGGTTGAATATTCACCGCCACCTAAAACGGATCGAAGCCCGTCACCACCAGCGCGTCATCATCACCATCCCTGAGTTTGAAGTGAAAAACGGTGAATATCTGGAATACGAATTGCCGGCCCATGTTGTCCGACTTCTGGACACATATATCGGAACCTACCGCCCGATCCTTCTAATGGGAGAAGATGCCGGATGGCTGTTTCCGGGTGCCATTGATGGCGAGCACAAGAATGAAGTCTCGCTCCGCGAAAACCTGGTCAAGGCCGTCAAAAAGCACACGGGATTGACGGTTAACCCGCATCTGTATCGACACCTTGCTGCGTTCTTTTACCTTCAAGAAAATCCTGGTGAATATGAAACCGTCAAGCGTCTCCTGGCACACAAATCTGTCGATACCACGATGACGTTCTATGCCGAGTTCGAGGCTCTCGCGGCCAGAAAACTTTATACTGATCATCTTTTTGACCGCAAAGTTGATTTGGAGGCCCGGATCAAATGATAAAGCGCAGCAGAGAAAGCGTTGATCTGATCAGGCGGGCCCTCCCATTCGACGAATGGCCCCCCGAGGACCAGCGGCTTTGGAATGAAGCCACCCGTACAGGGGATCTCTTCACCGATGCCGGCGCCGCCGCCAATTGGCGACCGGCGACGCTGAAAAGTTACCAATATGCCCACGGGCGCTGGTTACGGTTCGTTGCGCGCCACCATCCTGAACTACTTGAGCAGGCTCCGTCCGAGAGATTGAACCGGCGGAATGTGCTCGAATATGTCGATACTCTCAAGGATCAGAAACTTAATCCGACGACCATTTGGGGATATATCAACGAGCTCAACAACGTCGCCTACCGGCTCATGCCTGATCGCGAATGGGATTGGCTGCGGCAGATCGCCAACCGCTTACACCTGACGGTACGCCCTAGGCCGTACCTGGAAACCCAGTTGGTATCGATCCAGGAGCTGTATCAAGCGGGTCTAACTCTCATCGAGCAATCGCAATCTTCCAAACCGCGCCGCCGCTCCTGCATCCATGTTGACTATCGTGATGGACTGATGATCGCCCTCTTGGCATCCATGCCGGTTCGGCTTCAGAACTTTGCCAATATCGAGATTGGCCGGCACTTGGTGAAGACGCCGGAAGGGTATTCTCTGATCTTTCCTGAAGACGAGGTCAAAAACCGGCAGCACATCGAAGTTGAGGTATACGAGCCGCTGGTTCCGATCATCGATCGCTACCTCACCATTCATCGCCCCGAGCTACTCGCCGGAAACCAAACGGAGTATCTTTGGGTCTCGAAGGCTGGCCAGCGGGTTCTGGATCACCATGTCTCGAAGCGAGTAACCAAGGTGACGCTTCGGGAACTCGGCAAACCAATATCGCCACATCTGTTCCGCCATTGCGCGGCCACCAGCATCGCCGAGGCCTCTCCGGAACTGGCAAGGATCATCCGTCCCCTTCTCGCCCATACAACGGCGGCGACCGGTGAACGTTATTACAATCGAGCAAGCGTCCTGAGGGCAAGCCAGCGCCATACCGATGCCCTTCAAGGCATCCGAGACAGTTTATCTGAATTAGACATGGATGAGGTCGCATGATGCGCGCTGCAATCTACGCCCGCTATTCATCTGACAATCAGCGTGATGCATCGATCACGGATCAGATAACGCAATGCACCGCGAGGATCAAATCTGAAGGCTGGGATCTCGTGGAACATTATTCTGACCACGCCATCAGCGGGGCCACATTGTTGCGTCCAGGATACCAACTCCTCCTCGATGATGCTCGGTCCGGTAGGTTTGACATAATCGTATCGGAAGCCCTCGATCGTCTATCACGGGACCAAGAGGATATCGCCGCACTTTATAAACAGCTGTCATTCTCCGGCATTATGTTGTTCACAATTTCCGAAGGAGAAATCAGCGAACTACATGTCGGCCTCAAAGGCACCATGAATGCCCTCTTTCTCAAAGACCTCGCCATCAAGACCCATCGTGGCCTGTCAGGCCGAGCGCAAAGCGGCAAATCTGCCGGAGGAAGATCCTTTGGATATGACGTTATCCGAGAAATTGATGACGCCGGCGAGCCGGTCCGCGGCGGAAGAACGATAAATCGAGAAGAAGCCCAGATTGTGAATAGGATCTACCGCGATTACATCAATGGCAAATCACCGCGGGCCATTGCCATTGCACTGAACAAAGAACAAATTCCGGGGCCATCGGGCAAAGGTTGGACAGCGTCCACTATCATTGGCAACCGCAAACGAGGCACCGGCATTCTCAATAATCAGCTTTATATCGGCAAGCAGGTATGGAACCGACTTCATTACCGCAAAGATCCAAATACCCGCAAACGCGTCTCCCAACTTAATCCGACTGACGCATGGATAATCACCGACGTACCACAGCTCAGAATAATTGATGATGAAGTATGGTCTGATGCCCAGGAGCTTCAGGAGAGCCGGTCTCTCGGAACTCGACCTGACAGGAAACAGCGCCCAGATTGGCGCCAACGCAGGCCAAAACATCTATTCTCTGGTCTAATCAAATGTGCATCCTGCGGCGGCGGCATGACGCTCATTAGCCGCGTCTATTATGGATGTTCAGCAAGCCGAAATAAGGGCACCTGCGATAATCGCCAAACCATGAGGCTCGACCGCTTGGAAGAATCTGTTTTACGAGGCTTGCAGGAACGTCTTCTCACCCCTGAACTAACTGATGTCTTTGTCCGGGAATTTACCGCCGAGATCAACCGGCAAAAAGCCGAGGCGTCATCGGTTCACACAGAGACAGATCGAAAGTTGATCGCAACCGTTAAACAGATCACCAATATCGTTGACGCCGTCGCAGCCGGTCGATCCAGTGAGGCCCTTCTCGACCGCCTGGCTGCCCTTGAGCTAGACAAAAGTAAATTGGAAAGCAACTTGAGCGGACCGATACCCGATCCGGTCCGGATACACCCGAACGTAGCCGAACACTATATTGAAAAAGTCGCCAATCTCCGCGACTCCTTGAACAAAGAAGATTCTAGAGATCAAGCAGCAGAAATACTCCGGTCTCTGGTCGACGAAATTCGTCTTCACCCCATCGATGGTGAACTGCAGATCGAACTTGTTGGCGATCTTGCGTCTCTGATCAGCTTCGGAGATCAGTACGATGCGGCTAACAAAAAACCAGGATCAGTAACGGATTCTGGCCGTACGAAATGGTTGGTTGCGGGGGTAGGATTTGAACCTACGACCTTCAGGTTATGAGCCTGACGAGCTGATTGGGCATCTCGATAGGTCAGGGTCTAAAGAGACAAAACTATCTCTGGTTAAACTATCTCAATAGAATATGTGTTGATTTTTGAGAAAAATGTCTTACTATATTTAAAATTCTAATGAGACAAATCAGGTCTGAATCATGTTAATTGGCTATGCAAGAACAAGTACGCTGGAGCAGGTGGCTGGATTTGATGCTCAGATCGCTGAATTGAACAAGTTGGGCTGTGATAAAATATATCGCGAGCAGGTTTCTTCGGTTGTTCAGCGCGACGAATTGAATGGCGCAATAGATTTTGCGCGAGAAGGAGATACTCTGGTCGTCACGAAGCTTGATAGGCTGGCCCGTAGCATTTCCCACCTTTGGTCAATTATCGAGCTGTTGGAGGAAAAACATGTAGGTTTACGGATACTGGATATCGGTATTGATACAAAGTCCGCGACTGGCAAACTAATCCTCACCATATTGGGTGGCATAAATCAATTTGAACGAGAAATGATGCTGGAGAGACAACGGGAAGGCATTGCCCGCGCAAAAGCTGAAGGAAAATACAAAGGTAGAAAACCGACTGCACGAAATCAGTCGCAAACGGTGATAGAGCTTCGGAAATCGGGAGTACCTGTTAAAGATATCACCAAACAGTTGCCAATCAGCAGGGCCAGTGTTTACCGAATTCTCAACGCTGCAAACTAAACTCATTTGGTTGATCGGTTAGGATGGCCAAATTCAATTTTCGAAAGAATAAATTTGTGATCGATGCCCCTGATATAGAAGACCTAGATAATGCCAAAGAACTGCCGGCAGCGGCTTTTGGTGTAAAAATCCACAACCAACATGGCTGGTGTATTTACATAACTAAAAAAGAAGAAACGGATTTGGTATCGGGCCTAAGATCAAAAGACTTAGACATCGTTTCTGTTCAAAAAATTGGCTCCGACATTCACGTATTTGAACTATCTGACGAAGAGGCTGATATAGAAAATGGTGATATTGATTTAAATTTGATTGGTCTCCATGTACGCCGCCAAGGTTGGTCATTTGATGAAAGCATCAATGCTTGGAGAGCGCCAGGTGAAGCCAAAGATGAGCCGCAAAGAAACGCCAAAGAAGCCAAACAATTTGACGTAGAAAGTGCCCTAGATGGTATCTTCTGGAACCTTGTTGTTACCATCGATGGCCATGTAACAACGATTAAGACCGATTTTGGATTTTATGAGTACAATCCTGTACCAGGCTTGATCCGATGGCTAGAGGAGGTCATCGAGGAACGAGCAACCCAGGTGCTGTTTGACGATTACTGGCATCAGTCGGAACTAACGGCCTATCCAATGATTGATGGCTTGGTTCAATTATCCATTCGTAATTTTGATATCGAAAACGATCATCCTCATGTTGACTATCAAATTCGAATATTTGACTTGGTTAAACAGATTTACACTGCCATCAAATCGCTCTCAAAACATAAAATCGAGATTCTGGCTTACTTAAATTCTTATGGTGAAGTAGAGGAAACGGAATTGCCGTTGAGCTCTGAAAAAATTGACGATTTTCTTAAAGGCTTGGTTCACCAAATATAATTCTAAGTTTGTTGGTTGAATGATGCCGTTTTTCGGCTGACGAGGAAGTCACAAATCGAATTTATGCCTTCAATCACACATCGACAAAATACGCCAAATTATGCAATTAAATTATCAACGCCCTTCATAAAGCAAATCCATTTACATCGGACGTATTCTTGGCTCTTGGTCCTGATCCCATCAACCAGCTATATTGCAATCGTCAATTTTGATCATAACCAAAAAACTTCTCTCGTGATTCTATCGAGTTGCCGATTTCAATGGTTGCGTTTCGGTAATCTTGAATTTCACGGCGAGATTTAGCAGCATTGTCTCGTATCCAATCTTTTAGCAGTGTTGCCAGCACTGAAGTTTTGGTGACACCTTGGTGATGGCAAACTGCGTCAAAAGATTGCTTCATGTGAATCGGTATTCGGAAATTTATCAGAACCTTCTTCGAAGCGTCATTATGCGATAGTTCCATGGCTCTTTCCTTTTTTGCGATGAGTTAGCTTTACAGATATTTATGGATTTCGCATTTTAAGCCACGATGCTAGAGAGATCGCATGTTGCTTATGTTGCCTTTGCAACACCTGAATGGGCAACAAGTTGGGCAGCGGCATAATCCGCAGAATATCTACGTTTTGATAAACCTGTTGCCTGTGTTGCCCTTGTTGCCCTGAAATTCGGCGTTCGATAATTTCTGGTGGCTCCAATCTACAAATATTAGATTTCAGATGGTCCAACTAAGTCAAATCGGTGCAGATTGGTTTACCAGTTTTATGGTGGCGTATTTATCCCTGGCAGTTGTACGGGCATCCCAGCACTCAAAATGCATCCACGTAGAGAGCTGAACTTCACAAGGCACTATCGCCTTGCCACCGGTTGGTTTGTTGCCGTATTGGGCACAATATCGAGGTTCAGGTGGTTCAGCGTTCTCGTCCAGCCATTTGATTGCACAAAATTTCAATGTTGGCTGGCTTTCTTTGTATTGAACTTGTGGTCGTGTTGCAGGATGCCGGCCCTTTCATCAATATATGCCTGTCAAACTTCGGTGCCCCAATGAGCACTGTCAGAGTTGGCCTTCTTAACATGGGCAACATAGGCAACATGGGCAACAATCTCCTTGGAACCAGCAGAATACCAACGATTTGATGAATACGATGATTGTTGCCCCGTGGTTGCCCTTTTGATTTTTGGGCAACGTAGCCGAAAGAACAGTTGGCGAAATGTTCAAACATCTATTCCCTCAGCGTCTTTCTCCATGAAAGATCCTGAGAAATGATACAGACGAAAAGTCCCCTCAAGTGGTATACGGTGTGTCGGTTGAGGTTTGCCATCTTTATCAGTAAGAAGTGCTCCTACACTTAACAAGGCCTTGGTAATTGTGCGGTGATTGAAGCCTTTACAAAGCTCGTGCTTATATGTCTCTGGTAGTACCAGATATTCACAGCGTCTCTTCTCATCCAGTTTTCGATATCCAGCTCTATCATATGTCGTTCTCACCATGGATTTTCCATCGGCGTTCACTTCGATGGCATCTCCGATGGGCTCAAATCGTGACATGCCATGAGCTTCGAAAAAGCGGCGGATCTGCTTAAATGCACCGTCAATTTCTGAGGCACCGACACCACCACGGCGTTCAAGCCAATCCTGAAAACAAACCCCGGCTGCCAGGTCAGCCTCTTCCGGCGGCCAATCCAAAATTTCGAAGGATGTTGCCAATGTCCCGGCTGCTGCAATGAGAGCAAATCGTCCGGCAACCGACAGAACCTGTCCCGAAGAATCCGGCGGCACATACTTCTCCATAAAATCCTTCCGGGCCTTTGAAATGTCTTTAGCAATTTCCTCGTGGTCCATTGCTGTCAGCTTCTCCAGAAATGCCGTGGAAGGCGTGCCATAATATTTAGAGGTGGTCTCTCCAAGCTGGCGTGCCATGGCTTCGGGATTGGTAAAGTCATGCAAGTCTTCGAATATTCCCATACCAGCTCCGGCATCTGCTGGGATATCAGCAAGTCGTACTTCTTGGCCAGCTCGAGGTCTCTTGCCACTTTCTATCATTTTATCACCAAGAGATATTTCACCTGTACTTAAGAACAATAGGTGCCATTGGGCAGGCGGTCGGCCGGAACCATCCCGTCGTGCTCGACTTTTGCCGGAACCATTGGCCAACATATAGGCAGTTTCACCTGCTTCACGTCCGTCGACCTGGCCTATTTCATCAATACAGAGGAGGGTGTCACAATGTGCTTGTGCCGTTGACTCAAGTCCGTTGCTGGTGGCCCTCCAGGTACGGAGAAAACCGTTGATTCCTCCACCACCCCAAACACTACCAGCAACTTTGAGGGCGGTCGTTTTCCCGGAACGGCTCTCACCAACATAGTGAATTCCTCCACCTTCTTCATTGGCGATGTGTAACAACGGAGCAGCGAGAGCTGTTGAAACGGCAAATATCAAGCGGGAGTTGCCGATACAATTCCGACCAATATTCTTGTTCCACTCCTCCAATGAACCAGACGAACGAAATGCGTGATCTCCGATGCTTTTGGTCTGAAAAATTATTCTTTCCTCTGCGTTGTTGCCATAGGTGGCGTCTGGGAGCACGAAGGTCTTTCCATGCCATCCAATTCTGGATACTCCTCGGACCCTTTCTTTGGGGTCAGCAGAGGTAATGTATTCACCTAGGTATTTCCTGGCTGTCGGGCCGGGAGCAATCCTAAGCCCAAGAGACAACAACTGCTCCCGGTATGCTGTACCATCACCCGATGTCATTGCCATCGGCATGAGCCATTCATGCGAATTACCGTCAGGATCTGTTACTAAGAGCAGTTGTCCCCATTCTTCTGCGATAAAACTACGGGAAAGAGCACAGACTTCAAGATGGGAACATATCCAGTCCCAATAGACCTCACCGTCTTTCACATAACTTTTTTCAACACCATTCTCCATAAATCTAAACCCTGTTGGGATACACTTGACCGGTGTTGGCCGATAAGTCTCTGCCTGATCTAATAGGTCTGAAAGTTGTTTGGAACTCCAAGCATCCGGCAATGGGTCTGCCAGATCCCAGGCGTTAGGAAATTTATCAGGTGTTTGAACCAGACGGATAGATTTTGCATTGGCTGCACGAACCAATTCGGCAACCTTCCAGGCATAATTTCTGCCAGGCTCATCATGATCACCCCATATAGTCACTTCTCTGTCCTTGAGCGGGCTCCAGTTTGACTTTACAGCGGCCTTTGAACCACCTGATGAGGTAACGGCGACGAAATCTGGGAAGATTTCTTCAGCCTTGTCTGCTGCCTTTTCACCTTCACAAACGATTACTGAAGTTTCTGGTCGTTTAGCCAGACGGTTAAGACCGTAAAGTGGTCGGGGGTCAGGATGACCTTTCCATTTCCAATGACGACCGTTTTCGTCTTGGCCATAAGACAATGGCAGGACTTCTTTCCCGGTCTCCGTATCGAACCGGCAGATTGCAAATAGCAACCGACCTTCGGAATCAAAGTAAGGCCATGTTTGGGAAGGCTTGCCCAATTGATGCTTCGGAATTTGAAGCGATACTTCTTTGGGCACCGGAGAAATGATCTGCCAATTCTCCTTATTCGAAATTACCGGAGTTGGATTGTCTTCATTTGCCGGGGTCAATGGATCAAACTTCAATGAGGTATTAGTCATTTTTCACCCCCAACATGTCAGCAAGATTTTTGGCGGCTTCAGCCTGGCCAATCCCAGCGAGGTATGCGGTGAGTGAAATTACGTCACCACCAGCGTCTCCCGTTGCAAAATCAGACCATTTGCCTGAATGCAGGTTTATTTTGAATGAGCCCGGTTTTCGGTCGGCTCTTCGAGGATTTCGGGCTACATACTCTGCACCCCTTACGTGGCCGTCCGGTAACCAACGAGCCAAGATGGCTGGAAGATTGGATAAAGCTGCTAGGTTAATTCGTTCAAAATTAATTTTGTTATCCATTGTTGCCCCCTGTCTTTCTAACTGGCAGATCGGGACATAGTTCAGTGATAACTCTCTCAAACTCCTCAACTCGATATCTTGGATTTGAGCCGATCATAATTGGATCGATGCTTAAAATATGAGGCAACGAACGTCTTCTCCGATAACGTTGACCCCTGACCCACGAACGGGACATTGAGAGCGTTTCGGCTATATCGGAATCTTTGATTAATCGTTTCGTCATTGATATCTCCATCTGAAGTCTGTCTGCGTTATGCCATCATGGCGTCTGGCAGCATCTAAACTGAGATGGAGACGGGTTGTAAGCTTCTTACTGCGTTGTTACCGCTTTCTTCCCAATGTAACTAATTGTTTTTATTATATTTTTCACGATAGCGTTTCGTTATATAATCGTAATCAGGTATTTGACTTTGGTCCCAGCCCATATTTTTTAATCGATCTTGAACCAATTTTGCACATTTCCGATTTGGAGTGTCAGTTGGCTCTGTCTGCTTAATTTCAACATACAATTTTATTATAAAATCCCATTTGTAATTGGGCTCTAGTCCTCCTTTCGGATTTTTTTTTGCCGCTAGTTTTCTATTTTCGAGTTTGCGTACTTGTTCTGTAATTCCTTTAAGTTTAGCAAGCGTGTCCAGATCAATTCGAATTTGCCAATTTACTTCGGGATTTTTATTTTTAAAATGCAAACTAGAATCTGCAATTACGATTTCATATTCACCGCTAAAATCTCTCCACACCTCGCGTGGTATACTTGTTTTGGATCCTTTATGATCAATGCCGTAACATTCAAGGTTTTGACCCCATAGCGCTTCCAACAAAATGGATTGCGTTGTATAAAAAATTTTTACTTGGTGGGGAGTAGCAAGTTTAAAATGATTCGTCGGTCTGCTGATGACCTCCTTATCATAGTCATCCAGCTCGTCATATTCATCTGGGTCAAATAAGACCGAGATATCTGAATCAACCAGATATTGTCCATGGCTAAGGCCAATACAATCTGGCGTCCACGCTTTGGAGAATCTGGCTATTCCGATCTCATTAAACGCCTCAAGCAAGGTTGGATCATTGAGAAAGCGACTTGTTTCGCCGGGCATCACCAACCTCAATCATTGTCGAATATGCATTCCGTATACTATCTAAGAATAGCCAAACGCATTGAACTTGAGTTCACCAATTTTGATCATAACGAGCAATTTCATCAAAACTAGAGGGATTTATTGGTGTGATTGGTGGGGATACAGTGGGGTTGATTAAATTTGTAAAGCCGCTAAACCAACTAAACCATTGAAAAGATTGGAGCGGGCGATGGGATTTGAACCCACGACTTCAACCTTGGCAAGGTTGCGCTCTACCCCTGAGCTACGCCCGCTCAATCGTCAGGCTCCAGGCGATGTCACCTAGGAGCCACGATCAAGGTCCGGGAATATAAGCGGTGACGGGCATTTTGCAAGGCATCTTCTTAAGCCGACCCTTCTTGTGCTGTCCGGGCCGGGCGAGTAGTTTGCGGCCATGCCGACATCCGAAAGCGATCTCTTTGCCCGCCTGGACAGCCTTGGTATAGAAACCGGGACCAAGCGGCACGAAGCCATGTTCACTGTCGAGGACGCCAAGCGCCTACGCGTTGATATACCCGGGGGCCATTGCAAGAGCCTGTTCCTAAAAGACAAAAAAGGGGCGCTGTGGCTGGTGGTCATGCTTGAAGACAAGCCGCTGGACATGAAATCGCTGCAGGCCAAACTGGGCGCCGCCCGCCTGTCATTCGGCAAGCCGGAATTGATGGCCGAAATTTTGGGCGTGGAGCCGGGTTCGGTGACGCCGTTCAGCGTTATCAATTCCACGGCAGCCGATGTGCAAGTGGTACTCGACAGCGCTATGCTGGAGCAAACAACTCTCAATTATCACCCGCTCACCAACCGCGCGACCACTTCCATCAGCGCCGATGATCTGTTGGCATTCCTTAAGGATTGCGGGCACAAACCCATGGTACTGTTGCTTTAGCCTTGAAAGGCAGGCGCAACCGGCCAATTATGATTTTTACAAAGGAAACAACGAATAATGAGGAACGAAGCATGGCGGATATGATGAATTCCGAGGCCGGCGGCGTGCTTGGCGGCGGCGGATATGTGTCCGATACCGATACCGCCGGTTTCGAAGCCGATGTCATAAACGCGTCGGCCATCCAGCCGGTGATTGTCGATTTCTGGGCAGAATGGTGCGGGCCGTGCAAAACCCTCGGCCCCACCTTGGAGAAAATCGTCAACGAATATGGCGGCGCCGTGCGGCTGGTTAAAATCAATGTAGACGAAAATCAGCAACTGGCGGCGCAGATGCGGGTGCAGTCGATCCCCATGGTGGTTGCCTTTCAGGACGGCAAACCGGTCGACGGTTTTGCCGGCGCCGTGCCCGAAACCCAGGTGCGCCAGTTCGTCGAGAAACTGACCGGCTCCGCCGGCTCGCCGCTGGATCAAGCGCTGGAACAAGCGACCGCCCTGCTGGAAAGCGGCGATGCGAACGCCGCGCACGGCATCTATCAGCAAATTTTGCAGCAGGATCTTGGCAATATCACCGCCCATGCGGGGCTGGCACGGGCCATGATCGCCAACGACAAATCCGACGAGGCCCGCGATTATCTGGCGGAATTGCCCGACGAAATGCGCATCAACAGCGAGATCGCTTCGGTTATCTCGGCGCTGGAGCTGGCCAACGATACAGGCGTCGGAGGCGACAGCGCCGAATTTCTGGCTGCCGTTGAGCGCAATCCCGGTGATCATCAGGCGCGCTTCGATCTGGCCATGGCCCAGTACGGCGACGGCGACGCCGAAAGCGCGGTCGATACCTTGGTCGAGATCGTGCGCCGCAATCTGGAATGGAACGACGGCGCCGCCCGCGCCCAGCTCTTAAAAATATTCGAAGCCCTCGGCCATACCGATCCGATCACCGTCGAGGGGCGGCGCAAGCTTTCGGCGGTGCTTTTCTCATAATGGCCGGCCCGTTTGGCATTGCCTTCGACGCCTTGCCCGGGGCGATAAGCATTTTTCCTCTGCCCGGCGCCCTGTTGTTACCGGGTGGGCGCCTACCGCTGAACATATTTGAGCCCCGCTACCTGGCGATGATTTTCGATGCCCTTGGCGACAGCCGCCTGATCGGCATGGTGCAGACCGAGGCCGATCATGGCGGTCTGGTGCCCGAAGACGCGCCGCTATTTGGCATCGGCTGCGCCGGGCGCATTGTCGCTTTTAACGAGACCCGCGACGGGCGTCTGATGATCACCTTGGAAGGGGTCTGCCGCTACCGCATCGACGCGGAGTTGGGCGATAAAAACGGCTACCGGCGGGTGCGCCCGGATTTTTCCGCCTTTCGCGCCGATATGGACGAAAGGCCGGCGGGGCTCGACCGGGACGGTTTTCTAGAAGTGTTGCGCCGTTATTTCGACGCCAAGCAATTGAAGGTGGATTGGGCGTCCTTGGAACAAACCGAAGACCGGTTGTTAATCGCCAACCTGGCCATGATGTGCCCGTTCGGCTTGCCGGAAAAACAGGCCCTGCTGGAAGCGCCCGATTTTGCCGCTATCACCAGTGTGATGGAGCAATTGATGACCATGGCCATCCAGGAGGCCGGGCCCTCTACCGCGACCCATTGATTTGGAATAGAATATTGGTATGAGCAATCAAGACGTCGACCCCAAGCTTCTGGAAATCCTGGTCTGCCCGATGACCAAGGGCCCGCTCCGCTATGACCGGGAGGCGCGCGAGCTGGTTTCCGAAAAAGCCAAGCTGGCCTATCCGATCCGCGACGGCATCCCCATCATGCTGGTCGACGAGGCGCGCAAACTGGACGACTAGTGCGGTTCGGTCCCATAGCGGCGCATCATCCATACCAGCAAAAGAATGCCGGGAATTGCAGCTAGGGTCGTGAGCGCAAAAAACGAAATCCAATCCATGTGATCGGCCAGCCAGCCAGCGCCCGATGACATCACGGTGCGCGACAAAGCCATGAACGATGTCAAAAGCGCGAACTGGGTCGCCGTGTAGGCGGCGTTGCAAAGGGACGACAGATACGCAACGAAGGCCACCGTGCCCATGCCGGTGGTGACGTTTTCGGTGGCGATGGTGATGGCCAGCATGGTCAGATTGTCGCCGGCCATGGCTTGGGCGATAAAGATCAAGTTGGACGCGCCCATCAGGATGGCGCTGACCAGCAGCCCGCGCATGATGCCGATCTTGGCCAGCAGCACGCCGCCCAGAAAGCCGCCAAAGATAATGGCGCCAATGCCGAAGAACTTGGTAACCACGGCAATTTCGGTCTTGGAGAAATCCATTTCCAGGAAGAACGGAATTTTCATCACGCTCAGCATCGCATCGCCGTACTTGTACAAAAGGATCAGAAGAAGAATGGCGAGCCAGCCGCGGCGGTTGGCAATAAATTCGGCAAATGGTGCAATAAATGCGCGCCCGGTCCAGGCGGCAAACGAGCCATCGAAATTTTGCGTTTCGGCTGCGGCGGCCGTACCCGCTGGTTCCGGGTTAATCAATATGGCGATGATGCCGACGGACATGAGCGCGGCTAGTCCGGTGAAGACCACGGCCCAAGGGAAAAAATCCGCAAAGATAAGCCCGAAGGCGGCGCCGCCCACTTGTGCGACGCGCCAGCCCGAGGTCCAGACAGCGGTGCCCGCCGCCAATTGATCCTCGGCCAATATTTCGATCCGGTAGGCATCGAGGGCGATATCCTGACTGGCGGCGAGGAAGGCAACGATCAGTGAAAACAAAGCGGTCCGCCAAAGATCGATGGCGGGATCAGTTTGGCCGAGCCCGAAGATGGCGCCAACCAGCAATATCTGGGTCAGTATCACCCAGCCGCGCCGGCGCCCCAGCGCCCGGCTTAAGACCGGCAGCCGCACATGATCGATCAACGGCGCCCAGACAAATTTGATACCGAAGGGAATGCTCAGCCAGGCAAATAAACCGATAGATGTTTTCGTAACGCCGGCTTCGGCCAGCCATGCGGTCAAGGGATCGGCCAGTACGCCGAAGGGCAGCCCGGAGGCAAACCCGAGAAAGATCATGGCGATTATACGCCGGTCCAGGTAGACCCGGGATGCTTCGAGCCAGCCAGTCATTCCTGGACCCGGCCCATAATTACATCAATTTTTTCAATGACTTGAGCCGCATCAATGGCGGCAACGCAAGGATACATGCGGTTATTTTCGGGGTGCACGCAGGAGCCGAGGCAGCTTTGGCAGTCCATGACTGTATGGATGAAATGGGCATTGGCAGGCGTGATTGCCGCATCGTAAGGCACGATCTCGCCCACATATGCGGCGCTGGCCAGACACAGGGTCGGGGCGCCCATGGCCACCGCCAGATGCATGGTGGCGCTGTCGGCAGCGACAACCAGCGAGGCGGCGCGAAGGCTTGGGCTCAAGTCTTCAAACGAGGCGCCATCGAATTTGACGTTGGGCCGCTCCAACAGCGCCTTGAAATCGGGATTGCCGTCCAAATCGTTTGGCGCGCCGGTCAACGTCACATCGTAATCGGCGCCCAGGTGATCTAGAATCCCGGCATAAAGAGCCGCCGGGCATTGTTTCATTTTCTCCGCCGAGAACGGCGCCAGCAAAATCAGCGGACGGTGGACGGTAGCTTTCGGCGGGCAGCGTTCGGGCGGAAAATTCAAGTCCGGCAGCGCGCCATCAACCCCCAGCCAATCCAGGAACCCGGCCCAGCGCAGAATCTTATCGGTCAGCGCCGGGCCGCCGTCGTAAAGGCTGGTGAAGCTGGCTGCGTTGCGCTGTAACCGGTCATCATATTTGGCCCAGGGCCGGGCCTTCATGGCGCGCGTATCGGGAGCAAACGTGGCCAGGATCAACGCTTCATCCAGCTTCGGGTGGCGCTTGTAATCGGCGGAGATGGCGCGCCGGAATTGGCAACCTTTCAGCGCCCCGAACACCCGGCGGCGGTAGAGGAACGACGCGCCGAGGCGTTCGAAATCCACGGAGACCACCTCGGCCAGCCCTCCGAACAGAAACGCGGCCTTGCCGGCGTCTTTGCGCAACAGCAAGGTCACCGGCTCGCCATCTTCGGCCAGGGCGGCAAACCGGGGAAACAGGTGCGCCAGCAATATGGCATCGCCGATGCCACCGGCGGCAACGACCAAAACTCCGCCGACAGGCATGTTAGCCTCGAGGATATCGGGGCTATGCATCAACGCGCAGCAGAGCCTCGGCCTCGGCCCACACCGCATTCACAGGAATGGCGGCGACGCAGGGGAACACGTCGAACCGGGAGGCGCGCAGATGGCAACGCCAGAAGCAATGATAACAGGGCATTTCCTCGTAGACGAAGCGGGCGTGCGGCGGACAGGCTTCGTCCGGGTAGGGAACGAAGCTGCCGAAATGGCCGCCGCCGAGCACCACCACCGTGGGCGCGCCAAGGGCGATGGCCAGATGCGCCGGGCCGGTATCGTTGGAGATCACAGCGGTCGAGTGTTTGAGAATATCGAGAAGTTCCGGCATCGAGGTGGCGCCGATCATATCGATAATGCGCGCATCGTCGCCAAATCGGTCCCGGTGATCGCCGGGGCGCTCGCCGGGGCCGCCGACGATAACCACGCGCAATCCCCGCGCCAGTAATTTTTCGGCGATATCCAGATAGGCCTCATAGGGCCAGCGGCGGCCATATTCGTTGCTGCCCGGATTGAGCACCGCATAGGCGCCGCCGACCGCAACGTCCGGCATCTGCTGGCGCCACGGAATTTTGGGCGCCTCGGCCGCTATCTCGGCGCCCGCCAGTTCTGACAGGAACCGATAATGGCGCGCCACCTCGTGGGTCGGGTAGGGGCCGGTGTCGATGATGCGGCCCACCTGGCTGAGGTAATAGGTAAATTCGGTGCGCGTCGGCTCGTTGATGAAGGGCAGCGACACGCACGATGTGGGCGCCGAGGCTACCCAGACCAGGCTGTCCGCCATCATCGCCCGGCGTAAGTAAGAATCGCAGATAGTCACCAATGGCGCCAGGCGGCGCACCATGAGGCTGATCTTGAAGCGGTAAAATGGCTGGCGGGCAAATGCGTGCTCATCGATCATGAACAACCGGTAGCCGGCGAAAATTTCGCCCGCCACGTCGCCCCAGCTTTTGCAGCCGAGGACGGTGATTTCCTCTGGGCGTAGGCCCAGCACCGCGCAATAATTTTCCAGGCTGCGGCGAAACAGCACCATGTCGCCGATGCCGTCCATGCGCACAATTAGCGCGCCCTTGCGTTCCCCCAACAATGGCCAATGGCGGGCGAGCAGATCGAACAGCCGGAACAGCCACCAGCGGCGGCGCATGCCCGACGGCAACACCCGCCAGAACCACGAGGTTTCAAACCGGTGCCCGGCAATCTCCTTGCTGGCGCCGGCCGCACCCAATTGGTTAAAGCCGTCCATGATCGAATCCTACCCGGCTTTGGAAATTTATCCCAGCTTTTGCGCCACCAGTTCCTTCAGGTTGGATTCTGAACGGGCGCCGTAGTGGCTGATGATCTCGGCCGCCAAGATGCCGCCGATGCGGGCGGCGGTGGCCAGATCGTCGCCCCGGGACAGCCCATAAAGGAAACCGGCAGCATAAGAATCGCCGGCGCCGGTTGTATCGACCACGTTGGTTACCGTCTCGGCATCGACCACATGCACCTCGTCGCCGGCGACCACAACCGAGCCGTTCGCACTACGGGTAAGAGCGGCGATATCGCAATGGCCGCGCACATGCTGGAGAGCATCGTCGAAGTTTTCCACCTGGTAGAGCGAGGTGATTTCATCTTCGTTGGCGAACAGGATATTGACGTGGCCTTCCAACAATTCCAGAAATTCGGCGCGGTAGCGTTCGACGCAAAACGGGTCCGACAGGGAAAGTGCCACTTTGCGCCCGGCCGCTTCGGCGACCTTGGCGGCTTTCAAGAACGCTTCCTTGGCGCGCGGCGGATCGTACAAATAGCCTTCCAGATAGACCACTTCAGAGGCGGCGATAAGTTCGTCCGGCACGTCTTCGGGGCCCAGCTCAACGCAGGCGCCGAGATAGGTCTGCATGGTGCGCTCCGCATCCGGGGTAACCAGGATCATCGAGCGTGCCGTGGTCGCGTCGCCTTCCAATGGCGGGGTATCGAAATTGACGCCGGCGGCGCGAATGTCGTGGGCAAACACCTCGCCCAACTGGTCCTTGGCGACCTTGCCGATATAGGCGCTGCGCGCGCCGAGGTTGGCCAGGCCGGCGATGGTATTGGCCGCCGAGCCGCCGGAAACTTCAACGGCCGAGCCCATATCGCCATAAATTTTTTCCGCCGTTTCCGTGTCGATCAGGGTCATGGCGCCCTTTTCCAGGCCATGGTCGGCAATAAAGGCATCATCTGCCTGGGTCAACACATCGACAATCGCATTGCCGATGCCGGTCACGTCATACTGGGTCTCCGCCATGATATTCTCCTCGGGCGCAAAAAATAAATGGATCGCTGTGTCTCTCAAGAGCGGCGCAGTATAGGTGGCTGCACGGTTGCCTCAAGCGGGAATTTCTTGGCCCGGCCTTGCGGGCGGATGGCATCGGGGATAAACAGCGGGGGCACATTTCCTGACAGGCCAAGTGGACACGCCCACCAATGATCAAAGCCTTTTCACGCGCCATCGCACAGCTTAGCGATCCCAGGCTGCGCCGGGTCTTTTGGACCGGCGTAATTGGATCAGCAGTGGTGTTTGCGCTTCTTTGGGGCGGCATTGCGGTGTTTCTGTCGAGCACCGATTATTTGCATTTCTCGATCTTCGGATATCCCATCAGCCTGGATTTTATCTCCGACATTCTCGGTAATCTGGCGGCGGCGGTACTGACCTGGCTGTTGTTTCCTTCCGTCATCACGCTGGTCGCCAGCCTGTTTCTGGAAGACGTGGCGGCGGCGGTCGAAGACCGGCATTACCCCGGCCTGGCCGCACCCAGAAAGCAGCAGATCTCGGAAATCCTGTGGATCACGCTCAAATTCGCGGCCATCGGTATTGTCCTCAATATCCTGGCGCTGCCGCTTATCATAATCTTAATTTTCTTCCCGCCATTTAATCTTTTTGTCTTCTACGGCTTAAATGGCTATCTTCTTGGCCGTGAATATTTTGAATTGGTCGGCCATCGCCGGTTTGACCCCAGGACCGCACGCCGGGTCCGGCGCCGCTTCCGGGGCCAGGTGTTCGTGGCGGGGGTGCTGATCGCAATTATGTTGACGGTGCCGATTGTCAATCTGATTGCGCCGATCATCGCAACGGCGGCCATGGTGCATCTGCTGCATGGCTGGCGTGACCGGCTGGGACCGGCGGAACAGGGCCCGGGATTTGAGGACCATAGTTTGGAGATCAGAGATTGAGTATGTTCACAAAGGACAAGGACGAAAATTCCACCAACGCCAAGGATGATGGCGGCGAGGCCGCACCCGAAATGGCGGCGCCGCCGTTAAAGCCGTTTGCCAAAAGCGCCAGCCATGGGCCGACGAAACCCATGAGCACGCCGTTCCGTCCCGAAATTCCACGCCGGGTCACGGAAATTCCGGGCGGCCCGAAACGCACCGACCGGGTGCTGGCGCTAGACGACGAAGCCAACCGGCTGACCGTAGGCCGCAATATCCGGCTGTCCGGCGACATCACGGCTTGCGAAAAGCTTGTGGTCGAGGGTCAGGTGGAGGCCGCGCTATCGGATGCGCACACCATCGTCATTTCACCCTACGGCTATTTCAAGGGCAACGCTACCGTCGCCGAGGCCGATATATCGGGCCGCTTCGAGGGCACGCTGGTCGCAACGGAAAAACTGACCATCCGTAAGGAAGGCAGCGTCGATGGATCGATCCGCTATGGCAAGATCGTCATCGAGGCCGGCGGCAAGATTTCCGGCGATATGGCCTCGCTGGACAGCGACCAGGACGCCGATCCGGACAAAGCGACCGGTTAGGATCAGCGCCGGTATGGCCGCGCGTTCTCAGTCCGCCAATATCTTTTCCGTTGCCGGTGGCCCTGGCAAGTTGCCCGCCTTCAGCCTATTGGCAATGCTGTTTCTTGCCGCCTGCGCCGCTGCGCCCGAGACCATAAAGCGCGTGCCGAGGGTGGTCGAGGATGCGCGCGTCATCGCTGCCGATCAGGCCGAAGCAGAGCCCGAAGAAGATGGCGGCGAAGACAGCGACAAGCCGGGCGAAGATGCTGAGGAAGAGGAAAAGAAAGAGGAAGAGAAGTCCGAGGAAGCCGCCGCCTTGCCCGTGGATTTGACCAATTTTAAGGACCGTTTGCTGGGCCTCGACAACGACGATCTGTCTGATCTATTGGGGGCGCCGTCGTTGGAGCGCGAGGAGCCGCCGGCAACCATCTGGCAGTACCGAACGCCTGCTTGCGTCGTCGATGTCTTCCTCTATTCGGACGGCGGCGAAAACCAGGTGGATCATGTGGAAGTTCGTGGCCGCGAGACCGATGAGGTCGATGAGCCAAAATGCTTCGCCGCGATCATCAAGGACAAAGATAAAGTAAAGGCTCCGGTTGAAGATTTACCGAGCCCTAAAAAACCCGCCGCCAAGGCGCCCGCCAAAGCACCGACCGCCGCACCGCCCCCCGATGCGGATGCACCGCCGCCCGATGCGGATGCACCACCGCCGGACGCGGATGCACCACCGCCGGACGCGGATGCACCACCGCCGGACGCGGACGCGCCGCCAGATGCTGATGTGCCGGAGGAAGGCGATCAATTGCCGCCGCCAACCGATCAGGCGCCGGCCAAGGGCGCGGCGGCGCAGCCGGCCAAACCGGCGCCATTCATCAGCGACGATGATCCCCGTTCCGGCAATCGCGATCTGATGGGGTTCGACGAGAACGGCTAGCGCTAACCCATTTCCTTGGCTTTAAAGCCGCATTGGGCGTTGACCACACAGGCGCCGCAATCAGGTTTGCGCGCCTTGCACACATAGCGGCCATGCAGGATCAGCCAATGATGGGCGTGCCGGCGGTAGGCGTCGGGCGTGGCTTTTTCAAACTTCAGCTCCACCTCCAGCGGCGTCTT
>Ga0209362_1000942_pt1 | contig 24354 bp, 19 predicted proteins | sample SaaInlV_165m_DNA_FD_184680 | JGI IMG/M metagenome (GOLD analysis project Ga0209362, IMG submission 184680) | Marine microbial communities from expanding oxygen minimum zones in the Saanich Inlet - Saanich Inlet SI037_S3LV_110m_DNA (SPAdes)... | ecosystem: Environmental > Aquatic > Marine >... | reverse complement strand
AGTCTTCCAACAGATATAAAATATTTCTTTTTATATTTTTCTATTTGGTCTTTATTTTTATGATTAATTTGTAAAAGAAAGTCATTTATATTAATAATTGCATCTGGAAGAAATACCAATTTATCTTTATCAAATATCTTGGCTATTTTAAGTTGTTCTATTAAATCATTAGTTGGACATGTAACTTTTTCGATTTTTTTAGATACAATATTCCATAAAAATTTTCTCCATAAGTTTAATTTAGGATATCCAGAAATTCTCAAAATAAATTTAGTTTTAAAATTAAATATATTTAGTAAAATTAATGGTAAAGATGTGATTAAATGTATTATTATAAAATCTGGTTTTTCATTTTTTAAAATTTTATATAGTGGAACAATTGATAACAAAATTATCACGATATAAGAAAGCCGACTTGCTAAGAAGCCTTTTTTGGGCAAATACTTAAAATAAGTAAAATTAAAATCTAGAATTTCAATATTATTTTTTTCGAATAAATTTCTTTGTTCATTCCACTCACCACAAGCATTGATTACTTTTATTTTATATTCATCTTTTGAATACTTGGAAAGCGCTAACGCTGAATTAATTGTTGATTTTAAAGTGCCAACTTTATTTAAGCAGGGCGACCAATAAAAAACTGTTTTCATAAAATCTTAAAATTAAAAATTTACTTCTTAATAATTATAAATCTATTTTTGTGTATATATTCTATAGATGGTATATTTTTTTTGCATTCATCAGATTGTTTTTTACACACATTTCTATTCACAATATAATTTTTAATAGCTTTTGATAATCTAAATGAACTATCATTTACTGGAAAGTTTGTAGTTATCATTGGATTATAAGAATTTATTTTATATTCCTTAACTAACCTGTTGATATTTCTTCCAACAAAAATTATTAATATTATTGTGACAAGTATAGTTATTTTTTTTTCTAAATTTTTAATATTTCTACTAAAATCTTCTAATAACATACTTAATGGTACAAAGACCAATAAAAAAATCAGGTGATATCCACCATATCTTAAACTGGGGTGCGTGGTAAACCAGATGAGGAATATGATAAATAATAAAAAAAATAGAAACAAGTAAGTTCTTTTAGTTTTTTTAGTTATTTTTGATCTCTTAAACAAAAGTAGAAAAATTAATGCAACAAAGATTAAAGACAATAAAAAATCAGAAACCTTGTTAAAAAAATATTTATCAAACCAATTATTTAACCAATTAAAATTAACAATATAATCTTCTTTATTAAGATTTTGATAATTAGATCCTGAGCCAGCCTTTGCCCAGTTCTCAAAGTGAATCCTCAAATATTCAACTGTGTCTTGAGTAGCTGACCATCGAAAATCAAAAAAACAGGTTTTTTGTTCTGGAAACAACAAGCATCCAGAGTTAATGAAATTTGTAAAAATTACAAAACAAAATAAAATAAAACACAATATCAAAGTTAAATTAAAAAATAATTTTATAGATTTATTTTTTTGATATACATATAAAATCAGTGGCAATAAAAGTATGGCAGTTGTTATGTAAAATACTTTTAAAGAAATTATAATTGTAAATAAAATTAAAAATAATTTTAATAGATTGCCATTAATCTTTACATCATGTCTATTGATAAAAAACAATACATTGACAAATAACAAAACTGTAAGAACCATTGCCGATCTATCTGTTCCGTACTCACCTAATCTATAAAAAAAGATATTGATCAATATTAAAGAAGCCAAACTCAAAAAAGTAACAAAGATATACTTGTTTAATATTTCTTTTTTTAAAACTAATTTTAACAATATAAAATTTGCAAAAATATTTATATACACAGGATATAAGTGAAATAAATTATAGTCGATCCCAGGCAAATAAAGCAGCGAAGACAGTAAAAAAATTGAAGAATGTGTATTGAAACCAAGATTTAAATTTCCAAGTCCAATTGGATGTGGGTACTCTATTAAACTTAGAATATATGGAAAATGATAGTAATGAAAATCATCATGATTTTTTCCTACAAGAATAAAAAATATCATAAAAAACATGATTGTGAATAAAATTAAAATATCTTTTTTGGGAAAATCAAATTTTTTAAACAAGAATATAAAAAAACACAATCCTACCATTAGTGTTATTAAATTAAATGTTTTGTTATGCGGAAAGAATTGTGTTGTTCCATATGAATATAACAATAATAAGAAAATCCCAACTATCCCAATGTGACCTAAGTTTCTACTTTGTATATTTAGTAATTTTTTACTTGCAAAAAATCCATATCCTAGAATTGATAATAAAATTAATGGATAGTAGATAAAGATCATCTTAGATTACCAATTAGTTAGACTATTAAACATTTTTGTCAAATAAAAGTCTAAACTAGGTTTAAAAATGTGTTTCTTTTTCTTCAAAATAATCTTCATATATGAATATGCCTCCGATCTTCTAGCCCACCATTTCATTGAAAATTTTTTAACATTTGAATTAATTCCATCTGGATCATAATTATATAAAGTTAATTTTTTTTTAATAATCTTGTATTTATTTAAAAAAAAATGTGAATAAATTGTTATCCTTGCATCAATTTCAAGGTTGGGGAATTTATTTACTTCTATATTTTTAATATAATTTTTAAAAAAACTTCTTTTAAGTGATATGCAACTTGTGGGAAAAATAGTTGGCCAAATTGAAGAGTTTTTTTTAATTTTATAATGAAATTGACTTTTATTACTTTTAGGAAAATTGAAAATACAATCTATATTTCCGTTTTTTTTAAATATTTCATTGATAGTAGTAAGTTTATTTCTTGTAAAACAATCATCTGAGTCCATCAAACAAACGATGTTTCCTTTTGATTTTTTGAATGCTTCTATAATGCCATTTATTTGATTTAATGGACCTGATTTCTTACTTCTTTTTGAGTTTTTAATAACTTTTATTTTTTTAAATTTTTTTATAATATTAACTGAATTATCACTAGAACAATCATCATAAAGAATTATTTCATAATCTTTAAAATTTTGACTACATGCGCTATGCAAAGATTTTTTAAGAAATTTTTCTTTATTATAATTGGTAATTATTATTGATATCAAATTATTCTTCAAAATATTAATTTTTCAATTTTTTGTGTAAAATTAAATTTACAGTATTTTTTTAATTTTTTTATATCGGAAACTAAATACGTTTCTTTTACATTATCTATAGTTTCTAATTTCTTATTATATTTTTTACAAATCACTTTTGCAATATCTTTTAAATAGATACTTTTACCAGAACCTATATTTATTATTCCATTGAAATTTTTTTTATATAAACTAAATATTATCTTTGTAATATCCTTCATAGATATAAAATCCCTATAATGATTTAAATTTTTTAAAATTATCTTTTGTTTTGATTTTTTTATTTTATTTTTTAAATCAGGAACTAAATAATTTTTTTTTTGGTTTTTATTTGTCGTGCTAAATATTCTACCTATGCAATAATTAATTTTATTTTTTCTAAGTTCTTTTGTTATGTATTTTTCTGCTAAATATTTTGTTTTACCATAATAAGAAATAGGTTTTTTTTTAGAGCTTTCACTAATCTTAGATTTTTTAGATTTATATACGTGTGAGGTAGATGCAAAAAAAAACCATTTTATATTTCTTTTTTTTATCGCGTCGATTATATTTTTGGTTCCTAAATAATTAACCTGATATGCTTTTTTTTTATTTGCATTGACAACTTTGATTGGAACTATTGCTGCTAAATGAATGATGGCATCAAATTTTTTATTTTCTATCCAATTAAATACTTTTTTTCTATCTCTAATATCTCCCTTAAAATAAAAGTATTTAACTCTATTGTGGGACTTGGCTATTATTCTTCCAAGACTTCCTGTGTATCCTGTAATACCAAATTTTAGTGACATTTTTTTATATGAGATATTTTATTTAAGTTTATTTATATGTATATATATATTTCACTTATATAAGCTGTATATGAAAAAAAAAAATTATTTTACCAAAAAACCTTTTTTTTCAATTATTACTGTTGTTAAAAACGATCAAGCTAATATCCAAAAAACTATTAAAAGTATTCTAGGTCAAAGTTTTAAAAATTTTGAATATATTATAATAGATGGAAAGTCTCAGGATAATACTTTAAAAAATATTAAAAGATATAGAGGTAATCCAATCTGTATAGTATCAGAAAAAGATAATGGTATTTACTATGCAATGAACAAGGGAATTAAAAGAGCAAAAGGCCATATAGTAGTATTTGTTAATTCTGGAGATATTTTAACTAAAAACGCATTAAAAATAGTATCAAATAAATTTAATAATAACCCCAAATTACACTTTGTTTTTGGCACTGTAAGAAGAAAATATACTAAAAAAACTATCTTAAAATATGGTTTTGACCCTTCAAGATTAAAATATAATTTTGATTTTGCAACATCACACACGACAGGTTTTTTTATTAAATTAAGATCAATTAAATTAATTGGATATTTCAATACTAAATATAAATGTTCTGCTGATTATGATTTTTATTATAAAGCGATTATCAAAGAAAAATTAATTGGCTCTTCAACTAATAAAAATCAATTAATAGGAATAGTGAATAGCGGTGGGTTTTCCAGTAAAATTACTTTTTTTAACCATTTACTTGAAGAGACAAAAATCAGGCTAGATAATAAACAAAATATTTTTTTTGTCTTTTTAATTTTTATGAACGCAATTATTAAAAATATTTTAAAAAAAATAGCTTAAATTATTTCTCATAGATTTTTTTATCTTTGATTTCTATAACTTTATTACAATATTGAAGTGAGCTATTTCTATGAGAGATAGTCAATATTGTTTTATCATTCATTTTTTTAAACATTTTTTCTAAAATAAAACTTTCTGTAGACTCATCTAATGAGCTTGTAGCTTCATCGAGTATAAGAATTTTTGGATCATTATATAAGGCTCTGGCAATTCCTATTCTTTGACATTGACCACCAGATAACTTTACTCCCTTTTCACCTGCTAGCTCATAAATATTTTTTGGTAAGCTATAGATATGATCATAAAGATCTACTATTTTTAATGCTTCATTGACTTTTATTAAATCAATTTTTTTTTCATCAGTTTCTAATGTAATATTAAATAATATATTTTCATCTATTATTGAAACTGATTGTGGTACATAGCCAATCATGCTTTGCCAAGTCGTTGTAATCAAATTTATATTATTATCATTAATATTTATTTCACCCTCGTCACATTTAATTAAACCTGTTATTAAATTTAGCAAAGTTGTTTTTCCAACTCCTGTTTTTCCAATTAGTCCTATTTTATCATTCATATTAATTTCGTAATTAATTTTATCAAATACTTTACTTTTAGTATTGGGGTAAGAAAAACTTACTTGTTTTAATGAAATCTTCTTGAAACTGAATTTATTATCTTTCTTATTTTTTTTACGGCTAGTAATGAATAATTTATTTTTCTCATAATCAATTAATTCATTATAAATTAATTCTACAACAGGAGTATTAAATTTGATTGTTTGTAATGAATTTACAATTTTTGACACCGAAGGTAATAATCTTATTGCAGCAAAAAAAAACACGCCTACTATTACAAATATATTGGAAATAGGTTCTCCTGAATTTAGTAAAAATATAATTAAAATTACAAAAGTAGATACACCTAGTAGCTCAAGAATTAACCTTGGCATTTGAACTACTGTGTCTCTATTTTTCCCTGCTAATGCATGTTCTAAGTTATGTTTATGAAATTTATCTAAAAAAACTTCTTGTAAATTATTAATGTTTATTTCTTTAATACTTGAAAAGCTTTGCTGCAATTGTTTTAGAGTTTCTGAAAAATGATATTGTCTCTTCTCACCCCAATATCTAAGTTTTGCATTCGTAATTTTAATTAATGTATAACCTACTATTGAAAAAAAAAGTATAACTATAATTGATGATTGAAAATTAAAAATCATCAATAAAGTTGCGATAGATAAGAATACAATTAATTCAGAAAATAATCTTATGGATGGAAAAATTACCCCAAAAGAAAATATACTTGCTTCTGTATGAATGTTTCTAATTAAATCAGCTGAATTATTTTTTACATGAAACAAAAAATCTTTATTTAGATAATTTTCAAATAATTTTTTTGCTAAGTCAGTAAGCATTTTATGACCTAAATCGTTCTGTTCATGAATTAAATATCTTAGTAAAAAAAATTTACAAAAATACGTAAAAAGAAACAAACCTAAGATTGTTATAAAAACTTCCTCTTTAGACTTGTTGTCTATAAAAAATAAATACTTAGTGTATTTTAAATAATCGTTATCAACAAAAATACTAAGTACAGGAATGATCATTCCTATGCCAATTATTTCTATAATAGCACTTAATAATGTTAGTAATAAAATTATATAAAGTTTAATATGATAATCTTTGCTTAAAGCAAAAATAGATTTTTTTAAAATATTCAACATTTATTTAAATAAAATTTAATTAAAGTTTATTTGATTTTTCCCAAGCTAAATGATGCTTAGATCCATGAACTTTTCCATGACAATTACATGACGAACACGGTGGCGCTTCCCTTTTTCCACTGAACAACATTTTTCTATACTTGATCATTAGGCTACCAGTCCAAATCTCAAAAAATTTTTTTTGCATTAAGTTACCCATTGGGTTTCTTCTTTGCCAATCGTGTGGACATAAAAAAATATCTCCGTTCCAGTCTATTTGAGTGTGGTAAGCTGGATAAAAACATTTTTTATCTTTTAAATCTTCAACCTTTGTTTGATTTCCAGATTTAACCGTTCCCGCTCTATTAGTTATGTATTCAGAAAATTCATCACCTGTAATCCATCTATCTCTTAAAATAACAAAATCTCTTGGAACATCAGCTTCTCTTATTATCTTTTCAAACTTTTCAATTTGTTCAAAACCATCATACATACTAACAACTATTTTTGAAACTTTTGAATAATATAATTCTCTTAAATTTTTTTTATTTAACGGATCTCCATTCGTTACAATTTCCACACTCCAGAACTCACCTATTTTTTTTGTAATTTGAGCTATATGTGGATGTAGCAATGGTTCGCCATATCCACAAAATGTAAAAGATCCGTCAAAATTGATCTCTTGCAAATCTTCAATCATTTTATCAATTAAAGTAAATTCCATTTTATTATATGTGTTAGGGGCTATACTTGAGTCTGATTTCGGACAAAAACTACAATCTCTATTGCAAACATCTATGAGACTCAATTCTATCCAGCTAGGAAGAGGAATATCTTTATAAATTTGTGGTTCCCTATCAAGTATTGATTTTTTTCTATTGATATTTCTTTCAATAGCTTCCTTTGGATCAAGTGGTGGATTATTGTGACCTATATCACTCATATTTAATTTATATAATTTATTATTTACTGTTTTTATTTATTTCAAGTTTAAGTTCATCGTATTCTTTTAATTTTCTTTTCATAAAATTTATTGTCATCTTAGTTTTTGATGAAATCCCGTGAGGTGTTAAAACATATAGATAATTTACTTTATTAGGATTTTTTTTAAAATTTTTAATTTTTATTAAACCCTTTGATTTTAATTCTTTCATACAATAGTTAAGTTTACCTAAACTAAAACCGAGCTCTTTAGCAAGTTCTCTTTGGGATGATTCTGGTTTTTTTGAAATTTTTCTTAATATTTCAAAATGTTTTTCATTTATTTTATTTAAATTACTCATAAATTGAAACTAGCGTTCAATTGATGAACGGTAAAGTAAAAAATTAAATTTATAATTTATATGCTTATTTTGCTCAAAATACTTATTATTTTTAAATATCTTTTTTTAAAATAGCAAAAAATTAACCAAAATATCTTTTAGAGGCTCTCTCTAAAGTTTTTGTAATATATTCTAAATTTCTAAATGAGTGTGAGTAAGAAATAAAAATTGCTCCTCTTTCAGATAAAAACACACCTTCACTAATTACAAAATTTCTAAATTTTTTTATCTTATTCTTAATTTTTTTTTCAATAATTTCTCTATCTGTTTTGTTTTTAACTATTTTGTTTGAATAGATAATTCTTATAATTGAGTTATAACGAACAATTTTAATATTTATATTATTATTTTTAAAAAAAAGGTTCATTCTATTTTCAAAATATTTTGAAAGTTTTTCTAACTTTGAATAAATTTTTTTTCTATTTAAATATATATAACTAAGTGTTTGATATCCCACTTGTGTTACTAGCGGATTAGCTGAAAATGTTCCCCCAAAAAAAACTTTTTTGTTATTCTTTTTTAATTCATTTTCTATTTTTTTGGTTATAGCTATGATTCCTACTGAAAAACCACCTCCAACTATTTTCCCGAAAGTACTTAAGTCAGGTCTAAGATTTAGTTTTTTTTGTACAGAAAATTTATCTACTCTCATTCCTGTTATCATTTCATCAAAACAAATCAAAATATTATTTTTTCTACTTAAATTATAAACTTTTTTTATATACTCCTCATTATAAAGTGAGGGCAGAGCTTGCTGGATTGGCTCTAACATAATTAGTGCAATTTTAGATCTAAATTTTTCTATTATTCTTTTTGATTTTTCATAATCATTATAAGGAACCAAAATAATTTTTTTTTTAATATCGTTAGTTAATCCATTTGATAAAAAAGATTTTTTTTTATCATTTTCATCAAATAAAAGTTGGTCTACTGAGCCATGCCAACTTCCTGTCGTCATTACAATATACTCTTTATTAGATATTGATCTTGCTAATCTTAATACTTTACCGTTAGCTTCGGAACCCGAACTACACATAATAAATTTTGAATAATTATTAAATATCTTTTTTAAAAGTATTGAGTATTTGTCAGCACTAATGCTCGGTAGTCCGTATACTATACCGTTACTAATTTGTTTTTTAATTTGATTATTTATAAATTGATTTGCATGACCAAGTAATAAAACACCAGAAGAAAAACTTGTGTCTATTAGTTTTTTCCTATTCTTAAGAATTATGTATTGTTTTGATGCACTTTTTATTCTTAAACTATTTGCATATCCTTCATTTAATAAAAAACTATTTTTGGCCATTTAAATACAATTACTTTTTAACTGAAAAAAATACTATTCTACTTTTAAAACTTTCTTTTTCTTTTTTGTTTAATTTACTAAAAATATTAACATGTTTAAAATCATCTACATTTTTTCTATCTGTTAAACCATCATAAAATATATCAGCCCCAAAATATTGAAACCATAAATCATTCTGAAAATTTTTTTCATAAAAAGTTTTTATTTTCTTTGTGGATTTATATTTTTTTTTTAATAATTCATTCACTCCATGAAAAAATGAAACAGAAATATTTTCTTTTGGATTTTTAATTTTTTTTAATCCAATTTTTTCTCTAATCATATTGGTATAGCCAAAAGGAAAAATTTTACTATTTGTATGGTTCCCATCATCCATACCTATTACAAATTCTTTTGTTGATATCTTAGAAAATTCTATAACTTCTTTTTTTAAATGATCCATTGAATGAAAAGAGTCTAAAAACACTAATTGTGGCTTAATTTTTAGTTCTGCTAATGCAGGTATACCTGTGTATTTATCTAGGCTATTGCTTGGTACATAAGTCCAAAAATCATTAATATTAATCTTTAATGGCCTACATATTGCATCATTAATGACCTGTCTCAATAAAGTAATTTTGTCTGGATTAATATCAAATGTATAAAGTTTTTTTTTAAACATATAAGCTCCTAAAAACAAGCCTATTGTTGATGCCCCCACACCTGTCTCAATAATTAATTTATCTTTACCTTTCTTAAGTTTTTTAACTTCTCTATAGAGAGTAATTACAGCAGAATCTGGTAAAGAGTTTGCATACTTTGGTAATAATTTTTTTACAAAAAGAATAAATTTTTCTGTGTTTTTTAAAATATTCTTTTTATCACTATAAATAAAATCATACATAATAATTTACTAAACTTTCCTAAGATTCATTAAATTCAAAGCATTTGAGATTGATCTACTATTGGTTCGTCTGATCCATGGGGATCAGCATTAGGTTCTGGCATGTATACTTCAAGATACTCGGCTCTAAGATTCTCAAATATTCTAGTTCCTTCTTTGTCATTTTGTTCAGCTCTTTCAATTTCTTTCCATCTATTTTTGGGAAATTTTACATATAAGTTAAAACATTTTCTTATTGCTGCTATTTCTTCTGGCGGATATTGAGGCATAACTAGAGAACTATCGTTTGTTAAACACTTTGTAATTGTCTCAGGTTTTATATAGCCCATATCTTCACATACTTTTCTTAATGGTGTTCCATGGAAAGGTACGAAAGTATGTATATTTGCGTTATCAGAGTTAAAAGCTCTATTTAATTCTATAGTATCAAATGCTAATTTTTTTGTTTCTTTAGGAAATCCTGTAATGTTATTTACACTATATTTCACACCATATTTTTGTGGAATCTTAACTTTTTCAATAATATTTTTATTTGACCATCTTCGGTCTAGCATTTCTGTTCTAAATTTTTCATTACCATGTTCTATTCCAAAAGCCATTCTATCAAGACCAACTGCTATCAACTTTTTAAGTTGTTCTTCGTTTATAGCTTCTGGTCTGGTCTGAAACCAAAATGGGATCTTAATATCAGCATACATTTCACAAAATTCTTCAAACTCATTTTTACTCATTGCTAAAAATGTATCTGCCCAAAAATAATTATACTCTACTCCTAGGTCATCTTTAAAATGTTTTAACTCTTTGTAAACAAGATCCATTCTTTTTTTTCTAAAAAAACTACTATCTGTTTCTTCTTTATAAAGTCTTTGTTGATCTGGTGAATTACAAAATCTACAAGTAAAAGGACAACCTCTATGTGTTTCCACTGGAAACATTTTGTAAACTCTTCCACCCATTGGTCTATAAAGTCTGTTTTCTTCAAATAAGGAAATGTCTATAGTTGGATTTTTATTCATATCAACTGGTTTGGCTATTGGGTTTTTTTTAATTTGGTTTCTATTCTTCAGATATTCTGGGCCAATCGTCTTAACCCAACAATTTGTAATATTGGAATAGTCTTCATTATCCTGAATTGATTTACACAAATCTATTAAAGAATTTTCACCTTCACCAACACAAACTAAGTCTATTAATTCTTCTTTAATTACAATTTCAGGAGCAAATGTTGGAAAAACCCCTCCAGCTATAACAGGTATATTATTTTTAATTTTGTAGTCTTTAATTTGACGGAGTATTTGGACACCTAATTCCCACATATCCTCTGTACATGAAAGAGCTAATAAGTCTGGTTGATAGCTATCTATTTTATCCTTTAAATCATCTTTCCATATTGATGTTTTTAGTCTAATGCCTCTTTCTCCCATATCAAAAGGAACCACAGAAAGTTTATCAATTTGACTACCATCTGAATCCATGCCGTAATCTAATTGATAATAGGTGGTATCAAAAATTTCCACTTTATGTCCTTCCTTTTTAAGAATTGCTGAAAACAATGCTATTGCAGGAGGAATCATGTTCATTCCATAAGTATTTGGATAAAGAAATAAAACTTTTATACCCATAATGTAAATTTTAGAGAAATGATTATATCATTATCTATTAATTACAACTATTATTACTGTTGTGTAAGATTAATTTATACTCAAAATAAATAATTACTAAAACCCTCTTATATATTGAGGGGGAATTATCTTTTTGTTTTTACTTTTTTTAGCAGCCTTATAGATCCACATTGGATCACTAAGAAAAGTTCTGCCCATAGCAATTAAGTCAGCAGAATTTTCTTTTATAATCTTGTTTGCTAGATTTAAGTCATTAATTAAGCCTGACACTCTAGTTATCATGGACGTTTCTTTTTTAATCCTTTTACTGAAATTTTTCCTAAACCCTTTTTTAAATTTAAGATTTGTTTTTGGTAAAATACCACCACTTGAAACACACACATAATCAAAACCTATTTCTTTTAATTTTTTAACTAAAAAAATAGAATCTTTTAACGAGATTCCTCCTGGCATATGGTCTGTAGCTGTTATTCTTGCACCCAAAATTTTATTTTTTGGCCAAATTTTTCTTACTTCTTTTGATATCTTTAATGAGAATGACATTCTGTTAATTAAATCATTTCCAAACTCATCTTTTCTCAAATTTGAAATAGGCGATAAAAATTGATGTAATAAATAACCATGTGCCATATGGATTTCTAAACATTCAAACCCAATTCTTTTAGCCCTAACAGCTGTATTCTTAAAATCTTTAATTATATTAAAAATTTCATTTTTTTTTAAAGCTTTTGGTATTGGCCAACCTTTGGTTCTTTTTATTGAAGATGGAGCAAAAGTTTGCCAAGATTTATTTTTCTTCGTTAAAGGTGTGTTCAATTTAACCCAAGGTATAAATGATGATCCCTTTCTTCCTGCATGTGAAATTTGAATTCCTATTGGAGTTTTATTTATATTATTAAGATAAGTTTTTAACTTTTTAAATTTTTTTTCCTGATTGTCATTACTTAGACATAAATCGGCATGTGTGATTTTTCCTGAATTATTTACAGCCGTCGACTCTATCATTACCATTCCAGCACCAGTATTTACTAATTTTCCTAGATGACTAAAATGCCAATCACTTGGACATCCATTTTGTGCAGAATATTGGCACATCGGCGAAACGATTATTCTATTCTTAAGTATAATATTTTTTATTTTTAATTTTTTAAAAATCACTTTTTTGTTACAACAAATTCATTATGAGGATGAAAAATTGCACCAGGATAAGACCAATATGTTTCCGTAAAATATTTTCCTAAAGCTTTACCCAATTTTGGTAAATGAGGGACATTATCACTATCTATCATTGATTTAAGAGGAGTTGCAATTCTCAACCACTCTCCATTTTTTTGCTCTTTATAAACAAATCTAGATCTTAAAGCAACGTCAGGTGGTACACATGAATAGTTTTTTTCTTTTAACTTTTTGTAAATTTTTCTTAAAGTTACAGGTTTTTTAAAACCAAGCGAAGCAACTTTGATTCTATATAGATTTATTCTTTTTTTAGTGAATGATATTTTATTTTTTTTATTTCTTACTATATCTTCAATCCAAACACTTATATTAGAATTTTTTTTTAAATCTTTAATAAAATGATTTAAATCCTTATACTTTTTAAACTCTATTGTTTTCCAAATTTTACTCACTAGTTTATTTTGCAGTTTATTTTTTTTATATTTATAAAATTATATAAAGCCTCAATAATACCAGAAAAAATAAAAGTAGAAATCAAACTATAAGCAAAAAATGGTATAGCCATAGTGTATGATGTAATCAGACCATTAATTGAATAGCTATATGAGCCTAAAGACCAAACACCAAAATTAGTAATTAAATAAAATAAACAAGCTCCAATCAATGCACCAGATATTCTTGATCTTAAACTGTTTACAAAATATATTGAGAGATAACCAATAAAAATTATACTACCCCAAGTAAATAGCGCTAAAGTATGAAAGCCAATAAAAAAATCAGTTATTAAAAAACTTATTACTAAAGCTGGTAAATATCTTATTCCTAAAAGGGCTGGTACATAAAAACTTAATGCCAATAAACTTGTAAAGTTAGGTGGATGAGGAATAAATCTACTAGCCGCTAAAGCTAAAAAAATACCTATTGATATCTTAAGATAATTCATTTTTTAATTTTAATGAAAAAAAAAATTATTACAAGGTTTATATAGATTACTAATAAACTCGATTAATTCCGAAATTAATAGTTCTACCCATCATCGAATAATCAAGGACTGTACTATATTTCTCATCAAATATATTTCCAAGTTTAAAAAAAGTTTTATAGTCACCTTTTTTATAATCTACAATTAAATTGTTAACCAAGTAACTACCCAAATAAACATCCATATAATCTGTTTCTCTTTTAGGTGTTCTAAAATTTCCATAGTCTCTTGTACTATCAGACCATTTTGTTTGTAATTTTAATCCTAGATTTTTGTTTTGTGGGAATACGTAGTTTGTTTCTAGATTTATTACATGTTTTGGAACTCTAACCATTCTTTTACTTAAATATGCACCACCTCCTGCAAAACCATCCAATGTATCTCCCCAATCTCCACCATCATAAGTATGAGTAAAAGTATAATTAAAATCAAAATTTAAATTATCATTATGTTTTTTGCTACCTACAAATTCTAGCCCTTCAGAAGTAACATCTCCATCTTGGTTGTGATAGTAAGAATTAAAATCACCGGAACTATCCTTAAATCCATCAAGAGTATCTTTATAGATGTGATTAAAATATGTCAGATCCATTTTAAATCCTAGATCTAAAAAATTTTTTTCAATTCCTATATCAAAACTTCTTCCTGTTTCAGGTGCTAAAGTTGGATCACCCTGCTTCCACGTTGTATACTGCTCGTAAAGTGATGGATATCTAAAACCAGTTCCATAGGTTGCCTTTAACTTGGTAAGTTTATCATCAAAAAGATAAGCTAAAGAGGTTCTATAACTTTCTTCTGTTCCAGACCTGCTGTGCTCGTCAAATCTAAGTCCTGCAGTAGCGTATAAATTATTTGTAATTCGACTTTGTACGTCAAAAAATTTTGAATTTATTGCTGCATTCTTAGAATAATCACTTCCAAATTTTTCAAAGTCCATCTCATCTTTTTCTCTTTCTAGTCCAAAGGTTACGCTATTATCTAAATTAAGGTTATATCTACCTGTATAATAAACCGCATTACGTAAACCATAGTACTTACTCTCTTGAAATTTATCTGACCATATGTCATGTGCATCATAACTTCTTTTAGAATACAAATTTGCAAATTTTATTTGGTTAGTAAATTGATCATTAGGACTAAATGTGAATCCAAAATTTCCAGAAGACTCTATTGTGTGTGAATGATTTTCATCATCACTATTATTGGTACTTGTAGAGGAATCTCCCATATCATACTGTAACGAACCGTCTGCCAGTCTGTAGCTAGCATCAAATTTTAATGTATCTGTTATTTTTTGACCAAAACTAGAAACAAGACTTCCATTTCTATAAGCATCATTTTCATTATCGTCGGTCATGGCTGATATTCCTCCAGTTTCAAATCTTTGAAAACCAACATAAAAATTTCTTCTTTCATCGGCTCCTGAAATTGATAATGAAAAATTATGAGTTTGGTTAGATCCAGTATTATAAGAAATTTCTTTATGCAAACCTAGTTTACCTTTTTTTGTAGTAATATTTATTGTACCACCCATAGCACCACTACCATAAACAGTACTTTGGTTACCTTTTAATATCTCAACTCTTGACACTTGATTTTTTAAAATATTATTAAAATAATAATCACCACTTACCGTTGAAGGATCTGACATCTTAACTCCATCAATATAAACTGTGGAATATCTTTTTGGTAAACCTCTTAGCTGTATTCCAGCAATTGTTCCATGACCACCGCTTTGGTTAAAATTTAAGCCAGATGAACCAAAATTCAAAACATCTTCTAAAAAAAATTCATTGGAGTTTTCTATATAATTTTCATCATAAACAGTTACTGATGTTGCAACAGTAGATTTAGATTGAGGTTTTTTACTAGGAGAAATAACAATTATTGGTATTTCATCTGCATAGAGTTTTGATGACTCAACTAATATAAATATAAATAATATAATTCTAATAAACATTTCACATTTCTTTAAGCTTCTTAAAACTCAGAAGCGATTAATTTTATGCCGATGTAGATTAAAATCGTAGAACTAGACTTTTCCTGGCCTTTGTTCAACAGCGGGCTATACTGGGTGGCACTCGGACTTAAACTTTAAAAGCTTTTACCGTTGCAGGAACAGTTAATGTATTTCACATTATTCCCCACCAAGATTCAATATAGTTAATTTTTATTAAAAAATTTCAATATTGTCAATATTACTGTTATTATTAAATATCACAAATACTTAAATAAAAAAAATAGAACTATGAAAAAAATATTTGGTTTAATTACTGACAATGACAACCTTGAAACTTTAATTAATAAAAAAAAATTTTTATATGAAAAATTTTTATCAGAATTTGGAGAATTTACAGTTTTAAATTTAAAAAATTTGAAATTATTTAACAAAAGTACACCTACCAAAAATGTCAATATAAAAAATACAAACTTATTAAATAAATATAAAATTTATACACCAAAAAATGCTAGGGAATTAAAAGATTATTTAATGAATAAAAAACTTACCGCTTTTCTAAATGTGGGAAAGGAGTTTGAAGATTTCTATATACATAGACTTCTCAAAAAAAATGCTGTTAATCTTATTATATTAATGAATTTTAGTGGTTTTGGAAATGCAACCTTTGAAAAACAAGTTTTTAAAAATAAAAAAATTTTTTTATATAGTTTATCTAAAATTTTTAGGATTTACTTATTAAGAGTATTAACAATCATAAATTTATTTCCAAAAATAAGTATTTGTTTTGAATCGAATCAAAAAGCTGTAAAAAAAATGTCTGAGAGTATTTTTAGAAAGATTAATAAAATAATACCTTTTATCGATATTTCTTATTATCAAAAAATTATTCCTATTAATTCTGCTGCTGCTGACTTGCTAATGGAATCATCAGTAAAACCATCAGAGGAAATTATAACATTTGTAGATTCAAATTTTATATCTGGAGATAGAATTGATAGAGAAGGCGTACCAAATGAAAATGTAATAAGTAAATATTTTGAAAATTTAAGTAAATTTTTAAATTTATTATCAGTTAAATTTGAGAAAAAAATTGTAATTTGTTTGCACCCAAAGTCTGATACCTCTTTTTATAAAAAATACTTAAAAGAGTTTACTATAGAAAAATACACTACAAATGAAAACTTAATAAAATCATTTATTGTTGTTTTTCACGAGTCTACAGCAATAACAAGTGCAGTTATATTTAAAAAAAGAATAATTTGTTTACAATCAGATACACTAGGAAATTATACAAATGCTAGAATTGATAGATACTTACAAGAATTTAATTTTTTAAAAATATCCATAGATAAAGCTAATGAAATCAAATGGGATAATTTACTGGAATCTTTAAATTCTAAAGTTGTTACTTATGATGATTATATTGATCGACAATTAATCTGTGACAAATTTGAGAAAGGTGATGATAAAGTAATTAGAATTTTAAAAGAGAATTTCTTATAGTCCTTTGTAAAGCCAAATATTAACTAATATAACTGAATTCTTGATCCATACTAAAGTTTAATATACACAATTATTATGAAAAAATTGAAAATTCTATTGTGTGATGCCAGACATTCAACAATAGGAGCTCATTCGAATTATGTACCTTTGGGGATTGGATTTATTGGATCTTATATCAAAGACCAAATTAAAGCTGTGGATATGGAGCTTATATTATCAATAGATCCTGATGAAATTTTTGGATTATTGAAGAGTTGGAAACCAGATGTTGTTGGATGTTCTAATTATATTTGGAATTCACAAATCTCAAACCTTATTTGTAGTGAGGCTAAAAAAATAAATACTAATACTTTGTGTATAATTGGTGGACCTGAATTTCCTGCAGGCACAGGCCAAAGGTATATAAAGAATACAAATACAAACGCAACGTACGACAAATGTTTTAAGTATCTTCTAGAAAGACCTTCTGTAGATTATTATGCGTGGTGCGATGGTGAAATCGTATTTTTAGAGATTTTACAACAATTTATAAAAAATAATTTCTCTGTAGAAAATTTAAAAAAAGATGATAATCCAATTAAAGGTAGTGCGAGCATATCTAAAGATAAAAAAACATTATTAGTTGGTGAATACTTGGCTAGAATAGGTATGGAAGGGTCCGTAAAATCTGAAGGTAGAGATATAATATTGTCACCTTACACAACTGGTTTATTAGATAAATTTTTAGATGGACGATCAATACCTGCTTTTGAAACAGCTAAAGGGTGCCCTTTTATGTGTACGTTTTGTGATCAAGGTTTAGACGCTTCAAAAATTACCGCTTTCAGTACTAAAAGGTTAATGGAGGAATTTTGGTACGTGGGAGAAAAAATGTCGAAACATAAAGATGGTACAAAAGTTGTAGCAGTTTTTGACTCTAATTGGGGTTTGTTTGAAAAAGATGTAGAGCTTGCAAATAATGTGCTTGAAGTAATGGATAAATACGATTGGCCAGAATTTATAGAATGTTTGACGCCTAAAAGTAATAGAGAAAATTTATTAAAAATTAATGATGTATTAAAGAATAGAGTTCAAGTTGGCTTATCAATGCAATCAATGAATATTCAAACTCTTTCTGATATAAAAAGAAAAAATTGGACTACAGATGAATACTTAGATTTTGTTGAAGAAATAAAAAAAAGAGGAAAAGCTGCCACATCTGAAATGATAATCCCATTACCAGGAGAGACTAAAGAAACTTATTTTGAAGGTATAGAATTTTTAATGGAACATAATATTCAACCTGGCACATATACTTTAATGATGCTTGATGGGGCAGAGCTTGGAAGAGATGCTGCTATCAAAAAATTTGGTATGAAGGGTAAATGGAGAATTTTACCAAAACAATTTGGTGAATATAATGGTAAAAAAGTTTTTGAGACTGAACAAGCTTGTATTAAAACTAATACAATGAGCTTTGAAGATTACATAGAGTGTAGGAATTATAGTTTTATTTTAAGACTTATATCCTCTCAATCCTTTTTACCAATTTATAAACTAGCAAAACAATTAGATATTAGTTGGTTTGAAGTATCAAAAAAGTTAAGTGAACTCGTACAAGACAAAAATTTCAAAGGAAAATTGAAGGATATTTTTGAAGGTTTTTGTAAGGAATCTCAAAATGAATTATTTGAAACTCAGAAAGAGACTATGGATTTTTACTCAATAGAAAAAAACTATAAAAAGTTAGTAAATGGGGACATTGGCGACAATTTATTAGGAAAATATTCTGCCCTAGGATTACTTCATATTAATGAAGTAATTTCAGCAATTTTTTATGTTATGAAAAATAAATTTAACATAAAAACTAATCTGAAATTAAGTAAAATATTAGAGTCGTCAGAAAAATGGTTAAAAAATATTTATATGATTGATAAAATTTTTGATCATGACGTTAATAATCAACAAAAACAAAAAATTGAAATAGACTTTGATTTTCCATCTTGGTTAACTGAAGATAAAAAGCCAATTAATAGTTTTATAAAGGAAGCTGTATATGAATTTTCTTATGATAAAAATAAATTAGATTATTTAAGACGTGAATTAAATATAATTTCTGCCTCCACAAACGAAATAGCATTAGGTAAATTATTATTACAACAAGCGGCTAGAAGTTTTAATATTTTTGAAAAACAATACACAAAAATTAATTAAAATTATACTTACACTTTTAAAAAACTCTATTAAATAGATTTAAAAACTACCTGAATTTTGTATCCAAGATAATTTTTATGTAAAATTTTATCATTTATTATTCCTAAAATTTCTTTTTCTCTTGAGCTTCCAAAATATGGATCATCATAATTTAAATAATTAGAGATAACAGGAATTTCTGATATTACAGATTCAACTAAAAGAACTTTAAATTTATTTTTCTTAGCAATATGATAAATATTTTTTTCATTAAAAAGATTAACATGTTCAATTCCATCAAAAACATTGCATTTTTCTTTTAAAACTCTTGCTGCTAATGAATTTACATTTGGTGTTTGAAAAAAAAATAATCCCCCAGGTCTTAAACTTTTTTTTACAGTTTTAAGTAATTCGTGTGGATCTTTAACATGCTCAATAACATCCCACATAGTTATAACATCAAATTTTAAATTAAATTCTTTTCGTGCTTGATACAAATTTATATTTTTAACATTATGATTTTGTTTTGAAATTTCTATCTCTTTTTCATTTAATTCTATTCCAAAGGTTTCCCATTTTTTCTCTTTTGCAATATCTAAAAAAAGACCACTGGAGCACCCTAAATCAAGAATTTTTTTTTTATTTTTAAGTTTTATAAATTTATTAATATTCTTAATTCCATAAGAGTATATTTTTCTATAAAAATGACTTTCATCTTTTACAATTTTAGCCTGCATATTATGCATGCCTTTATAAAAATTTTCTAGGTGTTTGTCGGTAAAACATGGATTCAGATAAACAAGTTTACAGTTTTTACACTGAACATAATTACCGCCATTTTTTAAAAATAAAAAAGAAAAATTACTTTTATTGCAAACAGGACAATTTCTTGATTCTAAGTATTTTGAGTCTATGTTCCCATTTTTATCATGAAAATTTTTATGATAATTATAAGCCGCATCAAGTTGTTTTTTTCTTTTTATATGCAGCTTTTTTGATCCAATTTTTAAAGCTAAGTCGAAACCTGTTTTGCTCATATTATTTATATTAAGGTACTTTTAAATATCATATTGTAAATTTAATTAATATCACTAGTTTTCTTTAAAATTAAATTTATTTTAAAAAATTTTTATAATCTAATTTCCTCAATATTTTGAGAGATAGCATTTATAGTCTTTAAAGTTTTTGTCTCTGATTTTTTCATCATTTTTTCAAGTGTCTCGTAAGAAGTATCAAACCTAGAAAATTGCTTTACACCAAGAATTTTTTTTAATAATTTAATAAAATTTTTTTTACCATATGGACTAGACTCATTAAAATAAATTTCATTAAAAACTCTTAAAACATCATCGCGGTGGGCATAAAATAATTTTTTAAAATCTTTATTTAAAATTTTTTCATACTCGTTTTTATCCTTCCAAGCGTTGGTTAACTTTACTTTTTCACTCCAAAGTGTTGACTTGGAAGATATAATTTTAAATCCTTGGTAGCTAATTTCTAATATTGCTGAGGAGTGACGTGTAACTATTATATGTTTTTTTTTATCTAATTGACTCATGAATTTAACATTTGAATAAGGTTGATCTAAAAAACATATATTTTCATTTTCGTATCTATTTTTTATCATTTGATACATAGTATGATCTTGGAATGAAATGTTATTTTTTTTATTTTTTTTATTTAAATTTAATAACAAATAATCATAAAAGTTTGGATGAGGCTTTACTAAAACTTTTTTATTAAATTTACGTAAAGTTTTAATTGTGTCTATCAACCAATCTTTCATATTAGCATACCCGTCATAACCAAAAGCTAATTGTGCATCTGTAAAGGCCGATGCATAAACAATATATTGATAATCATTATAATTTATTTTTTTTTCAGGTTTTTTATATTTAACTATCTGCATCCATGGAATAAATCGTGAGTCAGTTAGTGTTTTATCTATAACCTTTTGAGCTATTTTTTTTTGTTTATTGCTTATTTTTCTTCCATGAATAGTTAGTAAATCATCATAAGTAAAATTTTCTTTTAATTTTCCACTTACTTTTGCTGTGAAAAGTCCTTTTGGATAATTATTCGAATAAATCCTTATGTTATTTTTTAGAAAAACTTCTATATAAAGTCCATTCAAATAAACACCATGATCAACGTATGCACCACATATTTTTTTTGATAAAAAATAAGCTGTATCAACTATTGCACCTGCTAAAAAAAGGCATTTTACTCTTAAAATTATTGACTTAAATGGATTATAAAAAGTTTCAATATTTTTTGCTACTTCAGGATAAGCGTATCTTCCTATTTTGCATTTTCTATATTTAAGTAAAATATATTCTTTACTTGAAAAAACTTTTCCTAATAAAATTACTTTTAAAAAGAAAAATACAAATTTTATCGATGGAAATTTTTTTTTAATAATTAAAAAATTAGTCTTTTTGTTTAATTTTTTTTCTATATTTTTTTTTGAAGCTCCAGCTAAAAGCCTATAAATTTTTTTTAATTGTCTGGTTGATGCAAAAAATTCATTATGTTCAACATTATTTATATTCATTGATTTTATTAAATATTAGCAATTTCTTATACTAACTAACTAAATTTTATCAAGTTAAAATAAATTTCACATTAAACTTAACTTTTTCCTAAATATATTTATAGATTGTAATTTATTAAAATTATAAAAAGTATTTATGAAAATATTAGGTTTAAACTTAGGACACGACTCATCCAGCGCTCTTTTCATAAATGGAGATATAATTGCTGCGTGTGAGCAGGAAAGATACAGCAAATTAAAACACACGAGAGAATTTCCTACAGAAGCTATTAATGATTGTTTAAAGATTGGTAAAATTAAGATTAATGATATTGATATAATTTCCATAGGATTTCTTCCAAAAAAACATCTCGACGAGTTTTATCTAAAACCAACTTTAAATGACTCAAAAAAATTTGGATTTATATTTGACGGAATTGATAGAATTAAAAATTTAATTAATCTAGAGGAAATAATTAGAGATAAATTGAGATATAAAAATAAGATTGAATTTAATAACCACCATTATTGTCATTTGGCCAGCACATTTTATCCTAGTGGTTTTAAAAAATCATTAATTGTATCTTATGATGGTTTAGGAGAATACGAAACAGGTCTTATAGGAATTGGAAAAAAAGATAAAATAAAAATCATTTATAATAAAAACCAGTTTCCAGACTCTTTAGGTTTAATATATTCTGCTATTACACATTTCTTGGGATGGAAAGCTTTCTATGATGAAGGAATCATAATGGGCTTAGCACCATTTGGAAATCCAAATAAAAAAATTCCTAATAGTAAAAAAAAATATCTAGAAGTTTTCAGAAAAATAATTCAGTATGAAAGTGGTCTAAATTATAAAATTAATCCAGAGTGGATCACTTATAATTATGAAAGAAACTCCTGGTTGAGTAAAAAATTCATAAAAACTTTTGGAAAAAAAAGAAAATATGACTCTAAAATTAATAGTCATCACAAAAATATAGCTGCAGCTCTGCAAACAAGAATTGAGGAAATTGTAATTCAACAACTTAAATATTTAAAAAAAAAATATAAAATAGAAAAACTTTGTATAGCAGGTGGTGTTGGTTTAAATTGCTCTTTAAACGGGAAAATTAAATCTTCAAAAATCTTTAAAGAGATATTTATACAGCCGGCAAGTGGTGACTCTGGCCTCTCATACGGAGCTGGGCTAGTAACTATGATAAAGTCAAAAAAGAAATATAAAGATTTAAAAAGAAGAAATTTTTATTTAGGTTCAAGATTTAATAATAAAGAAATAAAAAAAACTCTTTTAAAGTATAAAAATAAAATTAGTTTTAATTTAGAAAAAAATATATCAAAAAAATCTGCAGAAATAATTTCTAAAGGTAATATTTTGGGTTGGTTTCAAGGAGCAGCAGAATTTGGACCAAGGGCTCTAGGAAATCGAAGTATTTTATGCAAGCCTTTTCCAAATAAAATGAAAAACCACATGAATAAAAATGTAAAATTTAGAGAAAATTTTAGACCATTTGCTCCCGCAATATTAAATAATTTTGCTAAAGAATTTTTTGAATTAGACCAAGAAAGTCAACATATGCTTATTGCTACAAAAGTAAAAAATGATAAAAAAAAATATATACCTGCTACTGTTCATGTTGATAACTCCTGCAGAGTACAGACTGTGCATGAAAAAACGAACAAAAAATTTTTTGATCTTATTAATTATTTTTATAAAATTACAAATGTTCCTGTGGTACTTAATACATCTTTTAATGTAAAGGGACAGCCCATTGTCAATGATCCGGAAGATGCTATTTTGTGCTTTTTGAAGTATAGGATAGATTATTTGGCTATTGGTGATTTTATTGTGAGTAAATCAAATAGTAAAAATTCATTTTAGTTAACCTCAGTCGGTTAAATAATTCTTCGAATAAAAGTTTTTAATATTTTTTATTTTAACTATTTTTTTACTTTTCAAATCAAACACTTTTTTTTCTCCAATCATTTTAATACTTTGATTTATATTTAAATAAGTTTTTTTATTTTGATTATTCCTTGACTCTCTAAATTTTGGTCTAAATATTTTAATTTCTTTAATCTTATTTTTAATATGTTTAAATCTATCATTGTTCACAAAATAAGCGTTATTGCCCGCTGAATTTGTGCCGACAAATATGTAGTTTTTTTTTTTTAAAAGAGATATTAAAGATTTAATAGAACATCCAAAATATAAATTTGAATAATGTTCCTTACTTCTATTAAAATTTTTACTATAGGGAACTGTAATTTCATTAATATCTCCAAATAATCCGTTATATTCACATATTACAATATCTGCTTTTAAATTTAAGTTTTTTAGCACCCAATAATCATTTCCATCAATATCTAAACTTAATAAAGATAATTTTTTATCAAAATTATATTGTTTTAGAATCTT
>Ga0209362_1000939_pt1 | contig 24404 bp, 18 predicted proteins | sample SaaInlV_165m_DNA_FD_184680 | JGI IMG/M metagenome (GOLD analysis project Ga0209362, IMG submission 184680) | Marine microbial communities from expanding oxygen minimum zones in the Saanich Inlet - Saanich Inlet SI037_S3LV_110m_DNA (SPAdes)... | ecosystem: Environmental > Aquatic > Marine >... | reverse complement strand
TCCCTGAAGTAATACCACTATAGATTGTTCCGTTTATGAAAAATATTTGATTATTATCGATATAATTAATAATTAATTGATAAGTAACACTATTATCATTACATTTGTAATATAACATCATACCGGCTTCTAAATCAATTTGACTTGGATCATAATAAAAGGATGCTATATTATTTTCCTTATGATATAGTAAATTAAAATAAGAACCAACAATATTAGTATATACTAAATTAGATATAGCATTGTCGGTATATATTTTTAATTCATTATTATCAATATAGTAATCCCCATAAATTAAATCACGATCTTTGACATGGAACAAATTATCTATTTTATAATTTTTTAGCAAGTAGTTTCTATCAAGATAATTATTTAATTTCCCAAGTGAATAATATCCATCTATTATGTTAGGTAATACATGACCACTAGACATTAAATAGGCTACATATGCGCCATGATAATTAGAATAATATAATATTCTCATTGCATTATCCCATATCTTAATAACTTGATTACGTTCAAATTGACCAAAATTACAATATATATATACTGTGTTAATATCTACAATACAATTTAATGTTGTTTTAATAAAAATTGGTTCATAATTATATACAAATACATCCGCTTTTGCAATAGTTACATCAAAAGGATAATTTACATTGTATTTTTCAATAATATTATATATTAATTCGACGGCAGATGTTGATGCATCTACATCTTTTCGTTCATTAAAAAATACGAAATTGTCCAAAGAAAAAATATAGTATTGGTAATTTTTTAAAAGTTCGGTATTTTCTAGAATTTTTTTGAAATTCATTTGAAAAGAATCAAGATAATCCCATGTTTTTAAAGGAGCTTTAATGATTTTACTTGTATTAGATTTTATATAAAAGTTATCATTATTATCTATAATTTCATCAAAAGTTAATGGTTCATTTCCATATAATAGAAAATCTGTTACAATATTATCTTCTAATGATTTCGATGAAATGATAATATCTGAATCTGCAATATCAGTACTAAAATATTTTGAATCAACAAAATAAAAGTCATCATTTATATCATTTTCAATACTTATTTGTGTTTTGCTATCAATTGTTAAATATAATGGTTCGGTTATTCTAACACTTGTTTTATCAGTAGTAGCGATTAAATTAATATCAGGATAAATATCAGATATAACAAGCCATAATATTACCTTTCCTTTGAAGATAGTTCCACTATATAAATCTAAGATTATTTTATGTGCATTTAATGCATTTAAACTTGTTGTAGATGCAAATTTATCAGTATTTTTAACATTAACTGACCAATTTAAATTACTATTTTGTGTTATAATGACATTATCATTATTTGTAATCAAGTTTATTACATCACTAGAATATGACGAATCAAAAATAACTTTTGTTAAAAATAGTTCACTTGAACCTGCACTAGTTGTAGGAATAATAAAAAAATTGTCAGTTTCATCAGTTTCAATATTATTTTTAAGAGTATATGTATAGAAATTTGATTCATTTGTAATAGTTAACGGACGTGTAATCAAAGTATTATTTTTATTAATAACAATATCAGTATTAATATATATTTCCTGTTCTAATACTAGAGTTGTAGTCAAGTCGATACTATTTGTGATTATTGATGATATGATACCAATATTATTACCTTGATCAATTAATACACTACTTTTTGCAAGTCGAGTTATATCATCTGATATAGTAGTAATAGAAGTATATTGAGTTAATCCGAAACTAATATCAGGTGCTTCTGTTTGAACAGTATTTATGTCATCGTTTGGCATGTAAAAAGTTTGTGAATATTCACTAAAAGTAAAAGCAGTAGCATTTGTTGATGAAGTTACGGATAATGGATAATAATAACCAAGTTTACTGTTATTTGTTCCATATACATAATATTTATACAGTTTAGGAGTTGTTGTGTCAAAATATTTATGCAAAAACGTTAATTCTGAGAAATCTTGGGAAATTAAATATTGGTTTTTGTATGGATTAAAAGTCATACTTGATACATTTTCTAAATTGAGTTTATTGTAATATAAATCTAAATGGACACGTTTAGTTGGTTGTTGAATAGATGGACAATAATATAATAGATAATTACCATCAGATATTGTTTGACCCATAATATCTTTTATTTGAAATTCATTATCATTTATAGATAACCAATACTCTTTATTTTCTAACCAATTTAAATCATTTAATGGATTGAAACGTGTTATGCTAAGTTTATCTATTAATAATGGTGGTTGTAATTTTGTTGTAACAGAATATACATTCAAACTTCTCGTAGTAAATGTAGTAGTATCTATGAAATTAAATAATACGTAATCATCTAAAAATTTAATATAATCAGAATAATTTTGGAAAATGGTATTATCAGATGTATCTAAAAAGATAAAGTTTCCATAATACCATGAAAATTTACAATAAGCATTAAAACTAGATATATCTACGACCTCATAATTGGAAATAACTACACTGTTATAATATATTATTTTCGAGTTTAATATTAGCACATTTAATATATCTTCATCACTGTAACTAGTTTCATTATAGAAAATTTCTAATTTATTTCGTAAAATAATTTGTTTATTAGTATATAGAATTAATAATCCTGAAACATATTTCATACAACCTATAATATCATTGATTTGAACCAGATAATTAACATCTTCATTTAAATAGTACTCTAAATTAGTTGTCTCCAAACACATATAGTAGATTTTATCTGTTAATTTGGTAATTTCATCTACTTTTTCTTCAAATGTCATAGTTTCGATAGACTGACAGTTATATTGTATTCCATTAAATCTACTTTCATTCCATGATGTTATATTACCACTTATCATCTCCTTTACTTTGAGCAGATGTCCATTAACTATCAAATTATCCGGAACTGTATAACTTTCATTTTGAAGAGCTATTTTATTATCTTTTACTTCTATCGCACCTAATAAATTATATGCTGTTGTATCTAATTTATGATTATTATTATTAGTAATTGTCTCGACATACATATTTTTATTTTCGTATTTGGGAAATAAACTTGTATTTAAATTGAGCGAATCATCTGTTCCAACTGATGAAACATCTACTTTTCTATTTTTGTAATAAACATGAGTATAGATATCATCAGAATTGCTATTAATATATTGGGTATAATTACTTTTGTTATTTAATGTAACTTGAGCTGTATTTACTTTATGAGTCAATTTGATATAATTGTTATCTAAATCATCTTGTGTAATAATTTCTTGTTTGAAATTACAGTTATTAAATATATTATTAGCTACTAAATTATTATCAATATAGTCAAACTGTTTTTGAGCAAATAGTGAGAAATTATATAAAAAGTCATTTACGGTTTTACTTGTTCTTGTATTAGTATTCAAAGATAACCAAGGTGTTCTAAATATTTTCCCAGTATAATTAAATTTCTTATTTAATGCATAAAATACATATTTATCAAACTTGTAGGTATGTTTATTAATAGTTGTGAAATTATCATATAATCCAGGAGACATAACACTATATCCATCATATTCTAATAAATCGTATTTATTAAATGGTAATTTATATTTTGAATAATTAGATATAGTATTAAATTCATTTAAATAAACAGCTGTTTCATATAATTTACTTATTGATGCGCCATATATATCAGTATTTTCAATGTTATCTAAAATTGTGATTGAAGTATTAATATATGCTTGATATGAATCTTCGATTATTTTTATAATCTTACCATTAAAAGTCGTTGAACTCATAGTAGCATCTAGTTCATTTAATATCGTATCTTTGATAGTTGCCATTTGACTATAATTTTTTATATTCACTTTATCAAAATAAGAACTATAAAGACGATCACCATAATTAGCATTATTATCACGAATTATTTGATTACTATTTATAGATGTTATATTGGATACTTTGATATTATTTAAAAATGTTTCATGACTAGTATATTTAGTACTAGTAGTTGGATTTGGTATATTGGCAAATAAGAATATAGGAATAGTATCTGTTGAATTTAATTTTAATAAAATTGGTTTTTGAATAAAATAATCCATGATACTAATTTGATTTATACTATTTAGATTCAATGTAGTAAAGGTGATCATATTTGGTAAATATTTATTCTGGAAAATTTTAATTTCTATTGAACCATTACCTAATGAATCTACATAATCATTGTTATTAGCATCTAAAACTAATAATTTGATATGTTCAGCTACTTTAACACTATTATCGGTGTTTAATACGGCTGGTACATTAGATACAAATCTAATAGGTTTATTACTTGTGGTATTAAATGTATTACTTGTAATTAATAAAGTACTATCATAAACATTTGATGATAATGCAAGTTTTATATAAGGGAAAGTATCTTTAATGTTTCCAACACAATCACTATCTGTAATGGTTATTGTTTTTGATGGTAGATTAATTACGTCTAATGTAATAGCATCGTATGATAAATAATTTAAGAGTAAATTTTCTAATAGAGGATTTCCTGTAAAATTATAATAACCATTATCATCTTGGATTAATTGAACTTGATAATATATGCTACCTTCGCCAATTGTTAATATAATATACATTGATGTATTTGTATCGATTGTTTTGCTTATTTGAATACTTGTAGAAGTAATAAATTTATTAATTTTTTTAGTTTTATCAAGTAGAATCACACGTGTAAAATCATTTTCTTCTCCTATAACTGCGGTTGATGTGTCAACTAAATCAACTAAAGGAACTTGTATTTTTGTAGATTCTTTCAAAGTAAAAGTACCAATTATGCTTTCCGCGATATAATCACTATCCGTTGTTAAAATAAGAGAAGTACTATCTAATGTATATTTGCTAATTTCATATACTTGGTCGTTTATTTCTATTGTGAATTTTGTTAACGTTCCATGATAATTATAATAATAAAACAATTCTTTATTAATTATGATGTTTTTTTCCTTTACCGTATAATCAGATAATAAAATGGTATATTTTACTTCTTGTCTTAATTCATGAAAGTATTCCGTATGGTCAAGTTTAATTATACCGGCATTACTTTCATCTGATGTAAATTTACTTATATCATAATGTTGTAACTCGAAAGATTTCAAATTTGCTAATTTAATATTATTAAAATTAACATGTCCAATAAATGATGTCATTTCAAATAATTCTAATAAATAATTACGTAGAGTTTCTTTGGAAAAATATTCTCTCATATCTAAATTTATATAAAATAATAATCCGACAAAAGCTGTTATATTAGTTGATTTCAATTGGGATATTCTAATAAATCTCATATAAAAATAATTTACTATCTTATTATGAAACCACGTAATAAACTGTTCATCAGCAAAATATTTCTTTTGTATATTTTTGATAAAATTAATTAGACTTAGTAAATAGATATTAAATATATCTTGGGGATATTTATTAATTTGACTTATTGAACTATAACTAGCTTTAATTAGTTCTTTTTCTTGATGAAAAGTATTTATATCTGTATAAACAGTTTCTGTGGCACTAGTTGTAAATTTATTGTTATATGTTCTTAATTCAATCCATAAATTAGTAATATTATTTTTTTCATTAGGAAAGGCATCCATAATATTTTTGATGGTAGTTTCTTGTAAAAAGTATAATACTTTGAAACTATTAAATAATAATGATTCCATCTGAACATTACCTTCAAGATTATCGAGATTTATTTTAATATTATTTATCCATTCATTATTTAGATTATAATCTGTGTTAATTATTCCAGTATTTACATCATTAGATGTTCGATTAGGATCTTCGATTATTAAAACAAGATTGTCAGATGTATAACTTGTATCTGGATTACTAATAGTTAATGTATGAACATCATTTGGTGATACATAATAAGTAACTAATTTTCCGTCAATTGTTGTGATAGTCATTAATGTATTTACAGCTGTTTTATTTATGTCTATGGTATATCTAGGATAATATGCACTTATTTTATTATCTGGTGGATTATCAATTATATTACCTTCATTATCAACAGCAATAATATTATCATTAGTTAAAATTAACTCATATGGAACATCTAATACTACTGTGTCAAATTTCTTGTAAAAGGTAAATGGTTTATTTATAGGCGTATGAAGATTCAAAATAAAATATTGTAATAATAAAGAATTTTTAACTATAGCATCTTTAATAAATATACTCTCTTCAGATAGAAAAATATTATTCAGATAGTAATTATAAGCTCGTATAGAATCCAATTTCAAGTTATTGTATGTGTAAATATTATTCTTGTAATAATCATAATAAAAATGGATTTCATTACTAGATAATTTATGATATTTATCTAAATCATCAAAACTATTATTAGTTTGATAATTGAAAAACAATCTATCTTTAACCATATCTGTTAAATAACTATCATATGAATTTGGTAAAAGTAAATTTTTACTTTGTTGTTGTGTTGCATTATTAGTTAATGTATTAATATAGTATTGGTCAACTATATTGCCGAATTTTAATAATAATGGAATAACTTCATTAATAAATTCTAAATCGGTAAAACTTAGAAAATATATACTTTCGGTATCATCAATATTACTTTGTAATTGAGTATGGAAATATTGTTTGATTTTATTGAAAGGTATCTTTAATGTTGAATATTTTGATAAATTGTTAAATAATAAGAATTGTGGAATCAAATAATAATTAATGCTATCAAGATTGCTATTATTAATTAAAAACATATATGTTGGATAATTATCATAAATTATTTTAGTTAGAATACTATTTGAGATAATATTAGTCACTTTAGATATATCTGTTTTAGTTAATTGAAAATATGGTATAGTGATCTTAACTGTCATATCACCTAATAAATGTATATTCCTGTCAACATTATATACATAGTTGTCATCCCAATTTAATTTAATAGCCTCTAATGATAAATCAGTTCTATAAAATAATGGGGTATTTTTATACACGTATTTAAAATATGTAATTTCTGGATTTAATGTTAATATGTTATCTTCTTCACCTTTGGCTATTAATTGGATCAATCCTGTTGTCATATTAGAAGAAAATAGAAATTTTTTCTTTATCATTATAATATGTATTCGTTAAAACTTGTAAGTCTAGAAAATTGTCCATATTCAATTGCTGCAAATGATTTATTAAAAGATAAAAAAATTAATATTAAATTTATAAATGTAACTCAAAATAATAAAGAAACATTTAAAAATGAACAAATAAAAACATTTCCTCAAATTTATTTAATTAAAAATAATAGAATTGGCGATCTTTTAGTTGGAGGTTATTCTGATATTAAGGATATTATAGATTATAATAATAAAGGTGAAGAATTAGATAAACAAGTTAAATATTTTACTGAAAGATATCCAACATGGTCTAGAAAAGCTAAGCTTCGTTTAATTGAACTTTTGAATTAATAATAAATTGACCTTTAGAAAAATTACCTACTTGTTTTGAAGATGCATTAAATATGTTTCCATTTTCTTTATTCTCATAGTAATATGTTTGTTCATTTAATACAACTTTATCTAATAACAATTCATCATCTAATTCAATATTATTAGATTCAACAGATTTTTTTTCTTTTATATTTAGATATTTTTGTCTCAATTCATATTCATCTAAATTTTCTCCTTTTGCAATAGCAGATATTAGTTGATTCGTTTGTTCCAAACAAATTTTTTGGTGTTCTTTTTTTAATTTGGCACAATAAGTTTCCAGTAATTGTAAAAAGGCGGTTGTTTCATCTTTAATTTTCTTAATATGTTTAGGTGTTTTCATTGATATTATTAATACAATTAAGATTGCATTAATAATATATGTATAAATCAATTTTTATTAACTCTCATAAAAACCTTGTTTTTATTAATAATAAAAGCGTTGCTTTTATGACATTTATATTAACTTCGCGGATGCTATGATTTTTTGTTATTAATAACTTTACTATTAGATGTTTTAACAGATTTGATTGTTTGATTGGTATAAATTGTTGGTTTCGAACGACTGGTTGTACTTTGACATTTAATTTCTGAACAATTTTTCAGTTTCCCATTAATCCAATAATTAATTAGACTGGGTTCAATAGGACCAGCAGTAAGATTAGTCAAATTATACATATATACTTGTAATACCATATTTTTATTATTTTATAGTAGTTTTATCAATTTTTATTAATTTGTGAGATTAGAAAAATACAAGTATTTTCCTAACTGCTAGGCATGCATCGCTTTTATGACATTTATATTATTATAAAAAAGTATATAAAATACAAGTCCCTATACTGCCTCCAATAATAATTAGATATATTATAAAAGGTGATTCATATAAAGTTCTTAAACATATCCCTAAAGATTTAGACATATCTTCAACATCTTCATCTACACAACTAAAGTACATATTATATTATAACTTTTTTTAGTCTTTTAACCAAAAATAAATAATTGTATCCGGACATTGATTTTATTTATAATAAAGCAATCGAGATTGCATAAAGTATTACTTTTTCTATCTCAAAATAAAAATTGATTATATAGACTTAAATACAATATAGTCTAATATTATAAAATATGTTCCTAGTTGACAAATATTATCAGGATTCTAATACAATTGCATGTCATCAGAATATTTTAGATAAATTATTAAAATCATTTGACACCCATAATGAGATTTATGAAAACATAGATACAATTGTAAAAAAACCAAAAAAAGAGTTTTATAATATAATTGATAATATGGAAAATGGTTCATGGCAATATGCAAATTTTCAACATATTTTAGTTTATGGACCACATGGATGTGGTAAAGAATATATTGTTAGAAAGTTATTAGAAAAAATTTATGGGAAAAAAGCGGTTGAATTACAAGAAGTTGAATATACTATTAGTGGGTATAGTAATACTAAAACAAAAGTGATGATTAAACAAAGTAAATATCATATTATGATTGAACCTAATAATAATGGTTTTGATAAATATTTGATTCAAGAAATAATTCAAAATTATGCTAAAACAGAAATATTAGCTATATTACGATATAAAAAATTATTTAAAATAGTTGTTATCGATAAAATCGATGATTTATCTTATTATGCTCAGGCATCACTAAGAAGAACTATGGAAAAATATGCCAATACATGTAAATTTATTTTTATTTCTAACCAATTATCAAAAATAATCGAACCATTAAAAAGTAGATGTTTACTAGTTAGAGTCCCTTTACCTACTAATATTCAAATATTAAAAATAATATTATATGTAAGCATGAAAGAAAATATAGATCTATCGCTGCCAGAAATGAAGACAATTATGGAGGATTCTAATAATAATATTAATCACGCTATTTGGTTACTAGAATTCAAAAAATTTAATATTAGCAATGATAAAAAATGGACATATATTATTGATAATATCGTTAACTTGGTTGTAGATAAATCCAATTACAACACACTAAAAATGTATTCTTTAATTAAAAAAGTTCGTGAACTATTTTATATTCTGTTCATTACAAATATTGAATTTACTATTATTATTAGAAAAATAATGATCAAATTATTAGAAAAAGATTTTGATCTAGAAATAAAATCTAATATTGTTGAAATAACTTCAATCTTTGAACTACGAATATCACAAGGTACTAGATATATAATTCATTTGGAAGCATATATTATAAGGATAATATATTTACTATATAAACATTCTGAAAAAAAGAATCATAATGCTCAATTAACCGAGATGAAAGTATTAGAAATTTAATATTAATGTGTTAATAAAAAATTATATAGAATTAAAAATAATATCATGTTTTATATATATGGAAAATAATTTAGACAATAAAATTGCTTTATTATATGAATATAATTATTCTAAAACATTTACAGGTAAATTTAAAATAGATAAAATTAATTTAGATAAGATCCAATTAGATGATATTAAATTTAAATACAATAATAGCCAGTCATATCATGAGATGTTAACTGAATTATTTTTAGGAAATTTTAAATTATTAGAATATAATAAAAACACTAGAACCACGGTTATAAAAAGATATTCTGATACCTTGTCACTTTCCTTATATATAACCCCATATCAAGATGATAAAAATATAAATTCGTTAGGTGAACCAAATAATACAGATTCTCTATTCTCCTATCTACTGAGTCAGTTGGTATTAAATAAAAAAACAAAACATATCCTGTTACCTATTATTAATATAGATGCTGAATTCCAACAAATATCAGATGTACTTAAACCATATAAATCATATGTTGATTATACTACCGGAATAGAAAATAATACTATTTCTAATATATTTTCAATACGTGTCAAAGAACATTTTTTTAAAAGTATGACTTTGGATCAATATCTACATAATAATGAATGTAGTATAAAACCTTTATTATTTCAAGTAATTCATACATTAGCTGTTTTACAAAATGAATATAAAGGTTTTCGACATAATAAACTAAATTTTAATAATATATATGTTTATCTAAAAAAAGACGTAGGAGGTGTAGACACCTATACTTTTAATGAAAAAAAATATTATGTGCCTAGAAATTCTTTTGAAATAAAACTGAGTAATTTTAATCATGCATCAATATCTGGACACTATTCTTCTAATATCAAAGTTCCTTTTTCACATAAAGTTAATCAATATTTTGATTTACATTACTTCTTAAATAGAATGATTCATCATGAACTATATAATGATTATTGTGATAAATCTACCAAAACTTTTCTTGATAGGGTTATTCCTCAAAAATATAGAAATAAAACTAATAACTATTACATGGAACGTAATATACAATTATTTAAACCAAAAGAATTACTAGATGATAAATATTTTGCTGATTATGAAAATAAACCAGAACACATTGATAGTGAAACCATGTCAGAAAATAATTATTATTCGGGTATTAAAGCTGTATTAGATTCTGATAATGAAGCTGTTTTAGGTAAACAATATTCTAAAAAGAAAGGTTCTATGAATGGAACAAGAAAACTTCGTCAAGAAAAAACAGACACCGAACGAATAAATAGAAATATGTTAGAAATGAAAGGTGGTGGTGATTTTTATAAAAAACCATATACCAAAGTTAAAAATAATCCATTTATTTCTAATGATAATAGAAATGTTTATAAAAGAAATCAAGCAGATAAACCTCCACCTAAACCAGAAAAAGAAGTAGAAGTTATTGCTGAACAAAAAATTATCAAAAATCCACATTACAAACCAAGTTTCAAACCAAAACCTAAACCAAGTTGGCATCATGAATATAAACCAATTTCTCAACCTCATAATGTGCCACAAGGTAAAAAATATGTTCCAGGTGATTCTCCTCAAGAACCATCTACTTATAAACCAAAACATAAACCTGATTACAACCCAAAATTCAAACCCAAAGTTATGTCTAAATATGTTGATACAACGGAAAGTGAAGAAAAGACTGAAAGTGTAAATACAACAGAAACAATGACACCAACAAGTGAAACCATGTCACATACTACTGAAGAAAAAAGAGAAATTGAACCATACAAAAAACCTTATCAAAAATCATATGAAAATCCATATCAAAAACCTCACCAAGAACCATATCACAAACCATATAACCAACCTCGCCAAGAATCATATCACAAACCATATAACCAACCTCGCCAAGAACCATATAACCAACCTCGCCAAGAACCATATAACCAACCTCGCCAAGACTCATATCAAAAACCATATCACCAACCTCACCAAGACTCATATCAAAAACCTCAAGAAAATACTCGTAGACATCCTACATATCAACAAAATATTACCGAGTCCCCTCTAATTGCTGAACAAAAAGTATACCAACCACCAGTTCAACCTGGTTCTAATCATACTCATCCAAAATATAATAACCCAGCATTCATTTCTTTAGATAATCCTAGTATGCAACCACCTCCATTTGTATATGACCATAATGATTATCCATGGCCTCATTCTTTCCCACTTAAAAAACTAAATGAAATCCCATTACAACAAGTATATAATATTAATTTAGGTAATCCAACACAAGGTCATAGTGTATTAAATAGTATATATGAAGATGTATTACCTGGTGATCCATTCCAATATACTATGAATAGTGTATATGAAAGACAACAATTAATTAGTTATATTAGAAATTCCATCCTTAAAAAACAAGATGGACAAGAAATGACTCTTCAAGGTGGTGATAATTCTTTAATGTCATATTTACGTATATTAGAATTTAATCCATATTCTGTTAATGGTGGAAATCCATATGCAGATATACCTATTAACTTTTTAATATTCAATGCTGCTTATCCTGTTAGATTCAATGGTTCTAGTATAGATGTCGCTAAAAACTCACTTGGTTTGAATGTTAGAATATATTCATTAAGTGTTGGTGCTGAAAACTATCAATCTATAACATCTAATACGAATGCAACTCCATCTAGACAAATTAGTTGGTATGATTATGATGTATGGAGAGAAATACACTATTATGAATATATCAAAGAAAAGATATTAAAACAAAAAATATCACCTAACTTTATTACTTTATTATTCTATGTCAAAGATACTGTTTCTAAGATTAAATATGAAGAATTAAATAATATTATTAAGAATCATGGGACAATGGGTTTAATAGATTTATATTTAACTAACCAAAAGAAGATTAATACGATTGTTAATCGTACTGCATTAGAAAGTTTATTTGGATGGACAGGTCCTGCGGATGTAGATTTATCAAAATATAGCGGTAATTCATTAATTGCTGTTACAGAAGCACCAACTAATAATATTGTACAATGGGCCACACCAATTTACGAAAATAATGCTGCCCAAAAGAAAATGATATCAACTGGTCATCACACACCTGAAGTATGGCGTTCGGTATTATTCCAAATTGTGTATGCATGTGCAGTTTTACAAAAGCATGATATAACCTTTAGAAAATTTACTCTTGGAAATAATATTTTCATTAAAGATTTATTCTCCGACCCACACAATATAGGTCATTGGTTATATAAAGTTGATGATTTTGAATTCTATGTTCCTAATTATGGTTATCTAGTTTTAATAGACTCTCGGTATGTTGATATCGATCGTTCTGGATATACAATCGATTTAAATGCTATTCAGAGTAATAGCCAAGAATTTAAAATAAAGTCCCCAGGCTTATTTACTTATAACGGCGATATTACAGGCTTTAATACATTTAATGGGAATCTTCAGTATATTATGAATGAATTACAATCTAATACTGATATAAATATACCAGGAGAAATATTAACATTAATAACAAAGATACAAACTATAGCTATAGATTCTATAGAAACATATTTATCTACTTGGTTCCCTGAATTCTTACATAATAGAATTGGAACTCTACTAACTAAATCAGAAAGGGATAATATTAATATAAACATTATGCCTAAATTTAAAAAGGGACAATTGGTTGTATATCAATCTCGATATGAACAATATGAATGGGCTATATATAAAGATGATGCAGCTAATAAAAAGAGAAATATTATTACTAAAGACGGAACGGTAAATGAAGTATTTAACCATAGTTTAATTCAATATCCTGAAAATGAACCAGTTTCTCAAGATGCAGAAAGAAATTACAAACTAAATGCAGATTCATTAATAGAAACATATCAATTCCAATAGAATCATTTTAAAAATAAATATATTAAATTATAATCTATCATATAATATATATGAAAGATTATAATACTTATTATAAAACAGCAAGCGGTAAAGAAAAAGAATTTGTTGGAAATATAACACATATCCAACCCAATGATATATCTTTATTGTTTTTTAAAGATGATAATATAGCAAAATTAAATACTGAACTAATTGACCAAATCAAGAATCAAACTTTTGAAAGATATGGGCAAAAAATGGCTATTATGCCACAACAGAAACATATTATGCTTGTTATTATGAGATATGTTTACTTTAAAAATATTAAGAATACAGGTACTGTAGATGATCAAATTGATATGTTAAATAATAAAACAATAGACTTGTTAGTTCCAGGTGTGCTACAAGCACTAGTTAGTTATATTAAATATATTAATGATTATAATACGGTTAAAGTATCAAATCCATTAGAATTACCATCTAATACTAAAAGTAGAAAATAATGTAATTGTCACATATAAATATTTATTTTAAGTTAAAGTAAATATTTATTAAATTGTTACTCAATTGACTCATTTATATTTACATAATAATCAATTAATCCATCAGGTGAGCGACTTGACCGACTTGACCGACTTGGCCAGCAGGTCGAGGGGCTTGGATAGCAACATCAGTAGCAGTATCAGATGCAGCTGTGTAAACAGCAATTAAACCGTGGGTATTTTTATTCGGTAGAACATACCCACCTTGGTTAGGAGCTAGTATGGGGGTGTTTACAGTCGTGTCTTGAACAGGTAGAAGTGGGTCATAATTTAGAGCAGTTCTCTGGCCATCATTATTATATATTATAGTCTTAGAACCAATAACTAGGGGAGTTGTTGGTGCTCCTTGTGTAAGAGCTACAGATTTTGTATCTGCAACTACAACACTTCTAAGTGAAAATTGTGATCCTTGAATTGTAAGAACATCGTCGATATCCATTGGGTCATTGTTGATACGAGAGAATCCACTTACGCCAACAGGGAAGTTTTTCATTGTCATGGGTTTGAAAAAGTCTAGACTGATATGTGTTGAACGTCTGTCAATGTATACAATAAGAACACCACGTGAATATAATACTTTAGATGCACGGCTTACAATCGCATTACCTTCAATAAATTGCATTGGCATAGCTTGTTCTACATGTCTTGCAACACTAGTTAGTGGTTGTGTGGGGGCCAATGCGGGGTTTGCTTGATAAACATTATTTACTAATCTAATAGTTACCATTGGAACACGAGTTACAGTTGGGTTAATAGATTGAGCATAAGGATTGTGTCCAATACCCATGTTAGGAACTAAACTAGTGGGGTAGGTGGCAACAACTGTAGGTCTGTATGAGAAAGCAGATAAAAGTCTTTTGACTACAGTTCCGTCATGACGTCCGTATACAAGATCAGGGTTATCGTATTTGTTAAGACGGCATACATCAACTGCTGCCATAAATTCACCAAATGAAGCATTGTAGAATTGACCATTACGTAGGTGTAATACATTGTTCCAAAGTTGGTTTTGTAAGTTAGCACGATGAAGTAAATCGGCAAGAGGAGAACTGTTATCACAGATGATATCATTGGGGTCAGTTACCATATCGTAGAATAGTTCGTAGTCGGGTCTGGTATTAAGAGCTTGTTTGTTGTAACGGGTAGCAACGATGTTACTAATGTTACTTTGTAAAAAGTGAGTATCAAGTTCACGAATTCTGTTTAAGAAAAGAGCAACTAATACGGGATGTACGTGGCTAGTACCAACATGATGGGTTCTATCATATTGACCTGCTAGAGCAGCTACACTTAAAGGTCCGGGTACACCTTGTGCAGTTGCTGGTTGATAGGTCATGGATTGGAGGAGAACTTGGGCATGAAGAGGTTTGGATGCGGCATTAAGTTTAAGGATTTCTTGAAGGTTTCTGTAATCACCTTGAGTTGTATCAAAACCGGAACTTTCAGTATCAGCCAAGTTACCGAGAACTTTCATCATGTTTGTAAGAGGGACAACAACTTCGTTTCTGCGGGAAGTTCCAGCTAATTCTTGTTCGTAAATTCTGACGAATTCAGCAAAAGCAGCTTCAGATAGTTTGTATTTTCTGGCATGAAGACGTGCTTTTTGTAAAAGCATATGATAGGGAACATTTGTTGCAGCATAACGGTTGCGTACAGCTTGGGCGAATTTTTTGGCGTGTTTGACAACAGCGCTGTGTTGATGAACAAAAACGTCTTGGATACGAGCTACAAGTTCGTTATCACCATATTTATTTCTTAATCTGAGGAGAGCGGCTTGGTCAACGCGGTCTCCCATTCTGAATAGATTGGCAACTTCTTTATCTACAGTGCTACCCTCTCTAGTTGATTTAGATCTTCTAGACATATTATATATATTGTCATAGAAAAAATAATTTTTAAATATTTAATAAAACTTAATTATTTTTTATTAAATATTAATTTTCTATATATTTTTTTTAAAATTCTTTTTGTTGAGTTAATAAAAATTGATTTTGATAATTATTATATTTTTAAAGGTTTAATAAGATATACTATATATGAAAGATTTATGGATAAATAAATGGAAACCAAAAGATATTAGTGAAGTAATTGGTAATAAGACAGTGATTAAATATATCGACGATTGGTTATCTAATTTTGATAAATCCAATCATAATACTGTTATTATTACAGGAATACATGGAATAGGTAAAACATTAATTATTAAATTGTTATTAGAAAAATATAATTATAATACTAAAACAATATATCCTGACGATATAAAAGGTTATCGAACTAATGAAAATTTTATAGATTATTATAATTATGATAATTCAATTAATACCAAAGTAAATATGAAATCAAAAGAAGCAAAGAAGTTAGCACTTATTTTCGATGAAACAGAGTCTATTTCTCTAACAAGCGAAAGAAAATTTGTATTTGATATTTATAAAAACAATACGAAACATAAAATGTTCCCATTAATCTTTATTTCAAATAATAATCATAGTAAATTAATCAATGATTTGAAGAAAAATTGTAAAGAATTTAAATTTTATTCACCTTCTTCATATGAAATACATTATTTAATAAAAAAACTATGTAAAAAGGAAAATATATGTATTGCAGATAATAGTGCCGTTACGAAACTGATTGATTTCTGTCAACATGATATCAGACGATTATTAAATATTTTACAAGAATATTCATATAATTATAAATCTATTAATATTGAAGATATAGAAAAATTTATTGAATCATCGATAAAAAAAAATACTGAAATCGGTTTATATGATGCCTCATTACATTTAATTAATAATTATGATAGTTATGATGAAATATATCAATTATATGAAACTGAAAAAGTATTACTCCCTTTAATGATACATGAAAATTATTACAAGAAAGTTTTATCAAAAAAGAATAAATTAAATTGGGACATGCAATTAAATCAGCTATTAAATATATCCGATTCAATATCAAAAGGAGATAATATCGAAACAAGTATATATACTGATCAAAATTGGTACTTGCAAAATATTCATGGATATTATACTTGTATTAATACATCGTATTGGATTAATAAATCTGCTAAAGAATTAAATTATTCAGATATTAAATTTAGCACTGATTTAAATAAAACCTCTTTAAAAAATATAAATAAAAAAAATATAAGTAATTTACTAAAGATAATTCCTAAAAAATCAGTTGATGAAATACTTTTATTATGTAAACTTACCAATCATTTAGTTAATAATAATAGATCGGATGAAATCATTAACATTTTAAAACATTATAAGAAAGACTTGGATGTAAAAGATGTAGAATTATGTTTGAAAATCGATAAAACAGTAGAGTTTATCACCTTTTCTACCAAAGAGAAAAAAGGAATAACAGCTTTAATTTAAAAATATTTTTCTTTTATTTTGTGTAAACCAAATATTTGAATATTGTTATGTGAGTTAGGTGCATTTAGAAAATAAAAATCATCATTTAAATAGGTTAATAATTTATTTATCCATTCAAGTTCCTTATCTCCATTAATAGTTATTTTATCTTGTGTTAATAATTTATGATAAAATTTCATGCGATAGTTTGTAGCATCTTTAAATAAAACAGTATTGTCTCTGATTTCATTAATTTTATTAATAATATTAGTATTATTAACTCCTTGAATCATATTAGCCCATGTAAATTTACTATTCATAGTAATAATTCCATAAAAAGCAAATTTAGCTGTCATATATTTTTTATTATCATTATTATAAAGATGCAATAAATCACTGTCGTTCTTATCAAATTTGATAACATAATTATTGCGAATATTTAATATTTTATTTACTTTTTTATGTTTTCTTTTGTATGATGAATCTATTTTGCTTAAAATACCCATATATATTATACTATAAAATAAAATATAATACATATATATATAATGGTATTTAATTACATTATAATATGTATATGTATTTTATTTTTATTTTTGTTACATTCTAACAAATTAGAACATCTTGTTAATCTTGATGAAGAACGAAAAAAAAAACTTAAAAAATGTTGTGAAAAAGAAAAATGTTATGATAAACCACCTTTCTTACATGGTAATTGTCAAGAAAATAAAAGCGTAGCCGCTGCACAAGTTAATGAACAATACAAACAAATGTTTACCAAAGAAGAATATAATAAATTAAAAGATAATATTGATTATAATGTTGTTGAACCAACAGATTATCAAGATGTTATAATTCCAACAATACCCGAAGATGTAAACGAACAAGTATCAACAGATGTAACAGATATGTTACCTGGATATAATGCTGAATTCAATGCTCAACACCAAATTATCAATTAAAAAATTAGTATAAATATGCAAAGTTTTTGTTTAGATTATATGAAATAAAATAATTTCTATCTTATTTTATATAATGAATATTAATTTACTTATTGAACTTAAAAAAGAGTATACTACACATTTATTAAATATATTATCTCCTGTAATTTTTAGTGGATTAGCTTCTATATATTGCCAAGCAAAAAAAAATGTAGACCATAACACTGTCTTAAAAACATTCCAAAGTTGTTTAAAAAAAATTCCAAATTGGGATGTTACTATGATAGAAAAAGAATGTAAACGTATAATTGAAAAAACTAAAACTACATGGTTGGTTGATTTAACAAAGGCTGTTATCAAAGCAAATATAGTAGTATTATCTGTAAATGATATACCGACAAATGTATATGAAGAACTAACTTTTGGAAAGTTCATCCATAATGTTTATATTGAATGTGCTAGAGAGTTTTGGATTGACCCATATCTATTTTATCACGAGTGTTCTTCAATGGAAATAAAAAGAAATAACATAATAATTATAAAAACTATTCGTAATTGTATAGAAAATGCAATTAGAAAAACTTTACCAATGCAAATAATCTTAAAAACTTATTTAGGTGCGAATGAAGAGACAGACAAAGAATTTGATTTTGATAATATGAGTAAAGCCGAAATGATGAATATACCTTTACTTTTACAGAAAGATATTAAAGCTACCGAACAAAAACAATATCATACATCTCATGTTAAAACCGAATCTGATAATACAAATAATAAAATATTACAAATGATAGAAAGACAAGATATTAAATTATCAGAATCTAATGACAAAACTAAAAATACACCAGAGCGTTCAATTCAGTCAGGTCGTTCAATTAATTCTAGTTCAAATAAAAAATCATCATCTACTTTAAAAAGAATTATTAATGAATCTGTTAATAAAACTCACAATAATTCAACACGTAGTTTATCAATTGATAGTAAAATGAAAAATAAGTTAACTAAAAATTTAGCTGATAGTGATACTATGACATATCATCCCGAAGAAAATGTTAATAATTATCAAGATATTTTTTCAAATAGTGATATTAAACCTAAAAGTACATCTGATCATAGCACACGAAATAATGAAACGCTTGATACTCAAGAAAAAAATGATAAAAAATCAAGAGATAAATTTTTTAATAACTATTTAAATATCTGATTTATCATTACTTTTATTTTCAAAATAAATTGAGGGTAGAATCCTATCTAAAATAGCATATCCTATTGAAATAATAAAACTAACCATTAATATATCTTGTTGTGGAATAGGATTTTCTGGAATATATCTAAGAGATAATCCGGTTATTATACCAATTAAAATATATTTTAATATTTTATTAATAAATTCATTCATATTATAAATATATTAGAAAAATATTTCTAATATATTTATATGAGTCCAATTATACTAGTATTAATAGTAGGCATAGCATTAATTTATTGGTTCCAAAAATCAATGGTAAATAATAAAAGCAATCAGGATGGTAATAATAAAATTAGACAATTATATAATAATATTAAACTTCCTGTTCTTGTTATATGTATGTCTCTTATAATAATGTCGTTATGTACAACTCAAGTTACCTCTAATGTTACCGAACAAAAAGTATTTACTAGTTTACCGAATTTCTAAAAAATTCACTGATACTTTATTGCTTTAATACAAATTAAAACGCAGATTAAAATAAATTTTCTATCTAATATTAATGAGTACAAAAGATATTAAACTCGGTGGGTCGCGTCTAAAAATTAAAAGATTTGATATTAAAAGTATGCCTGATAATGTAACTATTGCCATGATTGCAAAAAGAGCTTCTGGCAAAAGTTTTTTAACTAGAGAAATATTATTTCATAAACGTCATATACCATCTGTAGTTGCTATTAGCAAAACAGAAAAATTAAATAAATTTTATGGAAAATTTATTCCTGATATCTATATTTATGATAATTATCAAAATTCTATCTTAACTAAAATATTTGCTAGACAAGGTAAATTATGTGAAGATAACGACCGTAAAAAAACAGAAGGTAAAAAAGTCAAAGATGATAGGCTTATTTTAATTATGGATGATTGTATGAGTTCTAAAGGTTCATGGATTAAAGAAGAACCTATCCGTGAATTATTTTTTAATGGAAGACATCACCATGTTTCATTTGTTTTAACCATGCAATTTTCTTTAGGTATTCCACCTGAAATGAGAAGTAATTTTGATTATATTTTCTTATTAGCAGAAGATTTCATATCTAATAGGAAAAGATTATATGAACATTATGCTGGTATGTTTCCATCATTTGATTTTTTCCAACAAGTTTTTTCAGAAGTAACAGATAATTATGGATGTCTTGTCATTAACAATCGTATTCATTCAACAAATATTACTGAAAAAATATTTTGGTATAAATCCAAAGAAACACCAGATTTTACGATGGGTTCTCGAAAATATAAAAAATATCATAAGAAAAACTATGACAAGAATTGGAATAAAAGAATTGAAGTTTTTAATCCTTCTGATTTAATAACTAAAAGGAAAAATGATATGAAAATATTAATTGAAAAAGTTAGAGAATAGATTACAATCAGGATTTATTGGGAAGTTTTTTCTAAATCTTTACGTAGGGATTGGTCATTCTCTTGACAACTTTTAAGTCTAACTTCCATCTTTTTAATTTGTTCATCAATGTTTTCTAAACTAGTAGTTAACGTTTTAGCTTCGTCGATATTTTTTACTTTACTTAATTTCTTGGTTAATTCGTCTTTATTAGTCTGGCGTCGTTGTAAGTTTTCATTGATATTTTCCATCATTTTTTCGGTTTTTCTAATTTCATGGAATATCTTAGACTGGCCCATACTTGTTTTATGTCCTTTCATAAGAGAATTAAGTTGTTCGTTCGCATATTCAGAATCATTAACAACTTTTGAGTTTGGATCAGGGTCAAAGGGTAGCCATTTACCTCCCTCACCTACAAATACATGATGTGCTTGATCGAATTGTTGAATAATTTTTGCTTGTTCACATGCTTGTTCATATGTATCAAATGCACCACCAAATCGCACCCCAGTTACGGTATGTTTATCATTTTCCTTGTTAGATAAAAATGAAATACATATATATTTTTGATTACTTGGTAGCATAGAAAGTTCAGATAGTTGATCGGTCATTATAAAATAACATGAAGTTTATCTTTTAAATATATTTATGTTGTAGGATAAAATTCCCATTTTAGATGTTTACAAAACTTTTGCCATATTTGGTCTTGTTCCATTAATTTTGTTGGTTGTAGCATTGGAAAATAAGTTAACAGGTCATCAAGTTCTAATAATTCACTAAACTTGTACAGAATATATGGATATGATAAGAAATTTTTTCTACCTTTCGGTTTATACAATTCCCATGGTTCTTGGATTTGCATAAACATTTGAATAAATTTTGTTTCAGTATTTAGGTCAATTCGAGGTGCTGGTACACCTGTTAATTTATTTATAATAAATGGTATATGTTCATATAGTTTATTATAACCAAGTTTTTTTAATATTTTTTGCATCTTATATCTATTTAATTTATCAAAACTCGTTACTCTATTCTTATTTAATTCAGTTATTATATCTTCAAACACTTTTTCAGATATTTCTGTTGTTTCTTTTGCTTGAAATTGATTCAACCATTCTTTGAAGTGATTTCGTCTTTGATAAGGAGAATAATCTTTAATTTGTTTATCTTCATCAATAATAACAAATTCCATATCACCACATTCAGGGCAAATATAAGATGATTCTTCTAAATCCAAAGTTTTTTCAATATCACAATATTCACAATAGCGTATACGATTAGTACCATCATGTTTATTTACTCGTACCCCATCTACTCTTTGACAAAATCTATCAAATAATTCTGCTCTGCCCATACTATCATTTGATGTATTATTTTTTAAAGTTGGAGTCAAGTACTCCATTATATTTTTTGATTCTAGCGTATTATCATTATTATCCTTCCTCAAATCATAGTAGTCTGTTAATAAATCTCCAGTCAGGTCGTAATAATTAATTTCTTCATGATTATTAATTATTTGTTCTATTTCTTCACTATATTTTTTTTGTAAATTCAATAATTCTGCTCTTTTTTCTAAATCTACTAACATATTACTATTGCGCTTGTCTTTTAATAATGCTAATTCTTTTTCTACTTTTTTTAGAGTTTTTACAACCTTGTCAAGAGAACATTTTTTATTTTCAAAAGATTTTATTTTTTGAAGATGTTTTTTTTCAAGAGTGTTAGAATCTTTCATTGTACCATTGGATTTACTACCAGGTGATTTTTTTATCCTAAAGTTGGACATATATTAAAATAATTAAAAATAACTTTAAGTTAAAATAAATACTGTTTAAATAGAAAAAAAATTTCAAAAATATAAGTAAAAAACATTTAAAAAAGATTAATTTAAAAAATATTAAGAATTTTTTTCTAATCTAGTTATATACTAATATGGCTGGTGCTCTTATGCAACTCGTCGCTTATGGCGCTCAAGATGTTTACCTTACCGGTAATCCCCAAATTACTTTCTTCAAAGTAGTCTACCGCAGACATACTAACTTTGCTATGGAAGCTATGGAACAAACCCTTAATGGTACATCTGATTTCGGTAACAAAGTTACTTGTACTGTATCCAGAAATGGTGATTTAGTCGGTCCCTGTTATCTTGAAGTAACTATGCCCGCTTTAACTGCTGGTGGTCCCGATGCTGATCAATACGATTGGGTCAATCGTGTTGGTTTCGCTTTAATCAAAGAAACTGAACTCCTTGTTGGTGGTCAATCTGTTGATAAACAAACTGGTGAATGGATGCATTTATGGACAGAATTAACTTCTACCACTGCACAAAAATCACTCTTAAACAAACTTGTCGGAACTAAATCTGCTGATGGTCTTAACCACTCTTCTGATAACGGTCAGTCCGCTCTTACTCTTCATGTTCCCCTTCAATATGCTTTCTGCAGAAATCCCGGTCTTGCTCTTCCCTTAATTGCTCTTCAATACCACGAAGTCAAAATTACTATTGAATTCCAATCATCTGCTAACTGCATCCAAGCTGGTTCAACTTCTACTGCTCTTTCCAATGTATCTTTATGGTGTGACTACATTTTCCTTGATACCGAAGAACGTAAAAACTTTGCCCAAAACCCCCATGAATACCTTATCGAAACTGTCCAAACTCAAACTAGCTCCGTTGACGCTAGCTCAACTAACAGTGTTAGACTTGTCTTCAACCATCCCACTAAAGAACTTGTATGGGTAACTAATGGTCAAGATAGTGGTACTCCCGAATCTGATTTATTCACCCAATTCAATGCCGACAGAACAACCCACACTCTTAGCGCCATGAAACTCAAACTTAACGGCCAAGACCGTTTCGCCGCAAGAAATGGTGACTACTTTAACTACGTTCAACCATGGCAACATCACACCGGATACCCCGATCTCGGTATCTATTCTTACTCCTTTGCCATCAAACCCGAAGAACATCAACCTTCTGGAACATGCAATTTCTCCCGTATCGATAACGTCAACCTTGATGTAACAACTGGTTCCACTGCTACCAGTATAATCATATATGCCCACAGCTACAACGTTCTCCGTGTTGCTTCTGGTATGGGTGGTCTTGCTTACTCCAACTAGATTTACTAATTTTACTAATTTTACTAATTTTACAAAAAATATGAAAATACTTTAAAAATTTTAATATTTAAAAAATATTTAAAAATATTAAAATTTTTTTTATTATAATATAAACAATTTACTTTAAAATATTTAT
>Ga0209362_1000936_pt1 | contig 24435 bp, 18 predicted proteins | sample SaaInlV_165m_DNA_FD_184680 | JGI IMG/M metagenome (GOLD analysis project Ga0209362, IMG submission 184680) | Marine microbial communities from expanding oxygen minimum zones in the Saanich Inlet - Saanich Inlet SI037_S3LV_110m_DNA (SPAdes)... | ecosystem: Environmental > Aquatic > Marine >... | reverse complement strand
GTTCAGTTCACACTCGGGCAAACCAATAATTTCGCACGCCCGAAACGCTGCATCAGCAAGTAGCAAGGCCCTCGAATCCGCCAACCCCACGTCCTCTGAGGCAAAAATGACTAATCTTCTGGCAATGAAGCGGGGGTCTTCTCCGCCAGCCAACATTTTCGCGAGCCAATAGAGGGCGGCGTCGGGATCATTGCCGCGCATACTTTTTATAAAAGCCGATGCGGTATCGTAGTGTTCGTCCTCATCCCTATCGTAGCGAATGTTGCGCTCACGACTAAAAACAGCCAGCTCTTGGTCCGTCAGTTTTGCTCCCACAGGCAAAGCCTCAACTATCGTTTCCAAGAAATTGTATCCGCGACGAAGATCTCCTTCGGCCAGCAAAGCAATCTGCTCTAATATCACTTTATCAGCCTCGCAGGAGCGGGAACCTAGACCCCTTTCGCAATCGTTTAAGGCAACTCGGAGTGAGCCTTCTATAACAGGAACCGATAGCGGTTCCAATGTGAACAGATGGCAGCGACTAAGCAAAGGATCTATTACATAATATCGCGGGTTGTGGGTGGTAGCGCCAATAAGGCGAGCGTTACCCGATTCAACATCCGGCAAAAGCAAATCCTGTTGGGCTTTATTGAATCTATGAATCTCGTCAATGAAAAGGTAGCAATTGGCAGAACCATAATAACGAGCGAGCTTGAGGGCGTCACGAAGTTCGGCAACATTTGAAGTAACGGCGTTTATCTTCAGGATTTTGCATCCACTTTCGGCTGCGATAACTGTCGCCAGAGTGGTTTTTCCGGAACCGGGAGGCCCAGCTAAAATCAAGTTGCCCACCCGGTTTTCCTTGATCAGATTAGGAAGCAAACAACCCTTACCCAATATATGTTCTTGACCAAAAACCTCAAGAATGGTGCACGGTCGCATTCTTTCGGCCAATGGCCTTCTGTTCTCACTCACCTTTCTCCGCTCTTTCAAAAGCGACTCTTTTTCGTCGTCCTTCATTTCAAAAATTATCCAAGCATGGAGAAGCAAGTACGGCAAGCGTTGCGATGAAGATTTCAGATCTCGACCCAACCGCACCATTGCGGGCCCCATTGCTTTGGGTCCTGCTTCCGTGGGTCGCAGGGTTGATCGCAGCGAATGCTTTGATGCCATATGTTCTCATGCCCATTTTTACCTGCGGCTTACTTTTTTCTATCGCAGGAATGTGGACCATGATCCGTCAACGAAATACACCATGGTTATGGGCTGTTTTCTTTATTGGTGGAGTATTCTGCCTTTCAGCTACCAGATACCTTCAAGTGGAAGGCTCTCATAAAACCACGGCCAGCTTGCTCAAATTACCCCCTCGAGAACTAGTCCTCGATATCCACATTGAGCGTCTGTTCGATCAAAAAAATGATTCGGAAAAGTTTTCCGGACTTGCCCATGTTCGATGGACTCCCGATGTCCGCAGTGATCTAAAAGGCAAACAAATCTATTTTCGACTCGCCTCCAGAAATAAGGGGGGCGAACCAGTCGAAGGAGACAGAATGCGGGTATTGGGCGTGCTGTATCCAATCCAAAACGGTGCCAAGAACTCCTTTAGCCAGCACCTTCTCGCCATGGGTATCCAATACGAGTTTCGACGTGGCGAAATTTTGGAGAAGGTTCTCTCCGCAAGTCCCTTTGCTCATTTTTGTCGTAATTCAAATCGAAACATTGAGAAACTGTTGCGTTTCGGAACAGAACCGGAGGATGAACAGGTCGCGGGAATTGTCGTTGCTATGCTTCTTGGGAAAAAAACCGCAATTCCACATGATCAAAAAGAACGGTTTATCCTTGCTGGAGCGATGCACCTTTTCGCGATAAGCGGCCTGCACATAGCTGTCGTGGCTGGCTTGCTCTTGCTATTGCTGCGGTTGGTTCCCGGGCCGAGATGGATGGAGACGATCCTAATGTTATCCCTGCTATACCTCTATGTCCAAATTACGGGAGGCACTCCGTCGGCACAACGCGCTTTCATTATGATCGCCTTTTGGAAGGCTTCGGACGCTTCGGGAAGGAGGGGGAGTGCCTTTCGTGCAATCGTCACATCCGCTGTATTCGTTCTTGCAATAGATCCTGGTCAGTTTTGGAAAAAAGGCTTTCAGCTTTCCTATGCCGTAGTCTTCTCCATAATTCTGTATGGCGGTCCACTAGGAAAAAGACTCCAGGCAACCATGCGACCTTGGCGATTCCTTTCGGATGAAGAATTATCGGGTTATCGCAAAATTGGAGTTGGGATATGCCATTGGTTTTTTGGGGCTCTGGCCATAAGCGTTGCAGCGACCTTGGCGAGCTCGCCACTTGCCGCAGAAGCCTTTGGAGTCTTTTCTCCCGGAGGAGTTTTGTTGAATGTATTTCTTGTTTTTCTAGCCGTTGGAGCAATTTGGTTGGCCGTGTTTTCTTTGCCCTTCGGGGCCTGCGGTTTTGATTTTCTTCACGAACTTGATTGGTGCATCATAAGGTTGATGGATTTTCTCGTGAATTTCTTTATTAAAATCCCAGGCTTTTTCTATCGCACGGAAGTAGAAACTACTTGGGCCCCTGCAATAACGAGCTTCATCTATCTCGGCGTATGCCTTGCATTGGCTGACAGATTGTCGTCATCCTCCGCATTAGTATTTTTTGCAGCACCGGCATGCATTGCCTTTTTTATTGCCTTTGGGACCAACCTGTCTTTTTGAAACTAATGTTATGAAGAGTGCATACGAATTAGCCATGGAACGTATGGGGGGGGATGATGAGCCCAAACCTATCTCCAAGGAGCAAAAAGCTGAAATTGCCGAAATAACATCGAAATATCAGGCTAAGATCGCCGAACGAAAAATATTCTTAGAAAAAAACCTTGCCGATTCCATCGCCGCAGGTGATGAAGCAGGAGCTGATGAGTTTCGCCAGAAAATCGCTCATGAAACCTCATCTCTGGAAGAAGAAGCCGAACAAGCCAAGGAGAAAGTTAGGAAAGGCTGAGGCTGAGCTTGTCTGAAACGACTTGGAGAAAATTCCGCAATTTGCCGTCGTTCAAAATGGATTAGACGAAAAAGTGTAGAATCGCCGAAAATCAATTCCTTGGATGAACTTGAAAGTCATCAGGTAGTTTTCTTGCAAACCAAAACCAAGTATTGCCTTTAGATATCGCCGAAAATTCTACGATCCGGTGCCCGCCATCTTTTTTGCTGAGCCGAATTGTAATGTCTCTCAGATTCTGCCCCTGAGTAATTTGACCTAACGCTTCACGGCCGATTACCAAATCCTGTGGGTCAACAAAGTTAAAGAATGGCTTGTCGATAAGTTCTGTTGACGACCAACCCAAAAACCCAGCCCAACCATCGCTATCACCATGAAAAAAGACTTCGCCGTCCTTGATCTGGATAATTCCGCTGAAATCAGCATCTTGCGACAGTTCGTCTAAAGTAAACTCACCGCGTACGCGAGATTGTGCAGTCGGATTCTTCATTTTGTGATAATGCCTCGGTGTAATCCCCACGCGCTTTTTAAAAGCCCGATGAAAATAGTGTACACTCTCGAAACCGCATTTAGCTGAAACTTCTTTAACGCTTACGCGCACATTAGACAGCAAGGTCTTGGCACGTTCAATGCGTTCGCGAATCAAGTCTTCGGTGGGGCTTACCCCGAATTCATTTTTGAAAAGTGCGGCAAAGCGACTTGAACTTAAATTTGCCAAACGAGCCATTTCCTCGATCGCCCAATGCTCGACCATCCGCTCGTGCACTTCAGCTCTTACCTCCCGCAGTACATGGGAATGGTCGGAAGAAAAAGAAGAGAGGTCGTCCTCAGCATAACGAGAAAGCTTTAAAATAAATTCTTCTAGTGCCAAAGTCGCAATACGCTCCCAATTGAGTTCACGCCGCAAACTTTCGGTTTTCATCTTTTCAAATAAAGAAGAAATATAATGAGTTCTGTAGGGATAAAAAACCTCATTCATCGAAAATCCTCCAGTAAGAGCAATTTTTTCAGCCGATGATCCGGAAAATGTCATGTAATCGTTTGACCAACGCTCACCTGCACCCCTGTAAAATTGTGGATTCTGAGGGGTATACATTACGCAGGCTCCTGCCTCGACTTCGGTCAGGCCAGAAGTCGTCTTGACTAATGCTGGACTCAGAAAATGTAAAAAAGTGTACTCATTGGAGCCTTCGGAGATATTGACCACATAGTCTTCCGAGTGTTCGACAGAGGTATCACAATTATTTATTTGAAGTTTCACTTTTTCTTTTTTGGTTTGATTAAATAACTGGGCATGAATTTAATGATGAACTAACAGGATTGGTTCATCCTAGAAACTTAAGTTTTGCACTATTAGTGAAAAGCTTGACTTCTGTCAATTGAATAAGGCAATCAAAAGGGAGCATATTTGTTTTGCGTTTGGACGGTAGGTTGCTATCAATGAAACAACTTCTGCATTCTTTATAACCTTTTCTTAAAAGATTACAGAACAATAATTAACAAGGGATAGACAATGACTGCTCGCACAGCACCCAAGCCCAAGAAAGAATCGAAATCGTTTACCACTAGAATATCCTTGGACACTTGGAAAAAGGTCGAGGCATACAAAAAGTATGGCAACTGGAACACAAATCAGTTGATGAACCATGCACTCCTCTCTTTCTTCGAAGTAATTGAGTCCAAGGAGAAAAGCCCCAGATTGCCACTAATTTGCGAAACCTTGCGCGATCTTGTTTCCCGCACTCGAGCACGCTTTAAATAAGATATCGTTGGCAGTCTATCTCCCGAGTTTTCGCTCTCGGTTGCGGATAGGTTGTTTTCGGGAAGGCACTCGGGAGCGATTGCTCGTGTTGAGATCGCACAGAACAGTATTTTAGAGTTCGAGTTTTGGTTTGCCCGCTAGAAAAGCTAGTGCACTCTGCTTTGCATCATGAGTGATGCGAAAGACAATGGTCTATTCCTTCAAGACACTATGTCTCGAAGTAAGTGCAAAGTATTTGCCGAAAAAGAAGGCGTGCTTCGGTTCTACTGCTGTGGTCCGACTGTTTACGGGGCGGCTCACATAGGAAATTTTCGAACCTTTGTCGCACAGGATTTATTTAGAAGAATTACCGAGTGCAATGGCTTGAAAACTTTACATGTCCGCAACCTGACAGATGTTGACGACAAGACTATTCGCGGCTCGATAAAGGCGGATCAAGCACTAAAGGAATTTACCGCTCACTGGACTGATCGTTTTCATGATGACTGCGAGGCACTTGGCTTGCTGAAGCCACATGTCGAACCGAGTGCTGTTGCCCATATCGTTCAGCAGATTCAGTTAGTCGAGAGCCTTATAGAGCGCGGACACGCTTATGTTTCGGAAGGTGGTTCCGTATACTTTCGAATTTCCTCTTTTGGCGAATATGGAAAACTCTCGAAGCTGAAATCCCAAGCCCTTTCTGCGGGAGCAAGTCGCCGGACCACAGCGGCCGACGAATACTCAAAGGAGTCTTTGGGGGACTTCGCCCTCTGGAAAGGAAGAAGGCAGGAAGACGGCGAGAATTTCTGGGAAAGCCCATGGGGAGAGGGAAGGCCTGGTTGGCATCTTGAGTGCAGTGCCATGTGCAGAGAATATCTAGGTGATTCATTCGACCTTCATTCGGGTGGAGAGGATCTTGTTTTTCCTCACCATGAAAACGAGATTGCCCAAAGCATATGTTCATCTGAGAAACCTTTCGCCAGACATTGGTTTCATATTGCCCACCTGATGGTGGATGGGGGAAAGATGAGCAAAAGCTTAGGCAACATGTACACCTTGGACGACTTGAAGGAAAAGGGACATGGCCCTGAAATTGTGAGATATGCACTGCTCTCGGGTCACTACAGGCAGCCACTCAACTTTACCTTTTCATCGCTTGAGTCAGCTCGTTCGGCACTTGGAAAACTCTCAAAAGCTCACAGCTTTCTTGGCGGGAAAAACCCGCCCTCCTATGAGGAGTCCTTGGCTATGGGGCCCTCGGTGTTGGGACCCTTCCAAAGGGCTTGGGAGGCCTTGTTGGACGACTTGAATACACCAAAGGCTCTCGGAGCCCTTTTTTCCGCAGTAAACAACATCGACCCCGAAGTGCTCTCGAGCAATGAAAAAGAGGTTCTGCAGAGGTCATTTTGGTTTGTTCTAAATGCACTCGGAATTTGTCTGCCAAAAACTGATGCTCCTAATGATCCTCCTGCGGAAATTAAGGAGTTGGCGGAAAAAAGACTTCAGGCGAGATTGGCAAAAAACTGGGCCGAAGCCGATAAACATCGTGAAAAGCTCGATGAGGCGGGATGGTTAGTCAATGACCTATCGACAGGTTTTGAGCTTATTCCTAAGTAGTCAAAAAAATTGAGGAGGAGAACTTTGTAAAGGTAAAGTCTTTTCCGAAATTTTATTTCCGGATTAAGGTAAGCTGCGCCCACTCTCCTTCGTCTTTTCTTCGCAGGATGAAACTTAAGCCTAAGCAATTGATGGTCTCTTGAAAAAATTCGGCTGTCTTTTTAGCTTCAATAGACAATATTCCCGACAGGGCAAGGCACCCTTGCGAGCGAACAGCACGTAGCAACAGTTCAGCATTCGCACAAAGTACGTCTGCCTGTATGTTTGCCAGCACAAGATCGGCACTTTCCGAAAAAAGCCCTCCTGCAATATCGTTCGTAGTAAAACTAACGTCGCCAGTCATCCCATTTGCCGTAGCGTTTTCGATGGAAATTCGGATGGCATCGGGATCAACATCAAAACCTTTCGCATTTCCCGCACCAAGTAACTTGGCAGATAAAGCAAGTATTCCTGAACCACAACCTATGTCGATACAACTGAGTTCCTCAGAGCCGGTCTCTTCGAAAAACTCAATGATCGCACCTAGGCACAGGCGAGTAGTTTCGTGAAGTCCCGTACCAAAAGCCATTCCGGGATCGACATACAGTACCTTTTCCCCTTCCGGCAAGAGATAGGTTACACGCTCCCACTCGGGCACAAGATGCAAGCTACCGATGCTCCAAGGATGGAAATGTTCTTTGTAAGCTTCTTTCCAATCACGATCCTCGACAGTTGAAAACGAAAGCGAGTTGGAATCGACAAAAGCGGGAAACCTTTGAAACAGACTGGCCCACTCAGCAATAGCCAACTCTCGGCTCTCGAAAAAACCCTCTAGAGTTCCTTCGTTCGAAAGTCTATTTATTTGCAAACACCAGTTACTGGGAGCCACTTCACATAAGAGATCTTCCAGCGGAGGGATGAGCTCCGAGGACAACGGGAGAGTCGCCTTGATCATTCCCCGAGAAAGGGAGTTACGCCAATGGCAAGATCTCGAATAACCGAAGGTAAGACAACATGTTCCGCCCCATGTATCTTTTGCTCCAGTAGTTCGTAAGTATCGCCAGGCATAACTCGCACTGGAGCCTGTGCAATAATTTCGCCGCCATCCACCACTTCATTCACCCAATGAATGGTGCAACCCGTTATTTTTACACCACGGGAAAAGGCTTGACGAATGGCTTCCAGTCCTGGGAAGCTGGGTAACAAGCTGGGGTGGAGATTAATTATCTTTCCAGAGAATGCTTTAAGAAATGGCTCTTTTAAAATGCGCATAAATCCAGCAAGAACGATTAAGTCGGGAACATCCTCTTTGATCGTTTCGATCCAAAGGTTTTCGGACTCCCCATTAAAAATCGCCTGCTGGGATGGAGACGACAAATGGCTGTTCTTGACCTCGTAATGATCGGCTTTTTCTAGAATACCCGCATTTTGAACATCACTGTATACAGCAACTACTTGAGTGGGACCGAGCTGACCTGCCGATGCCGCAGACAGGATGGCCTCAGCATTTGTTCCGGAACCTGATCCTAATATGACGACCCTCATGTTTGACATTGCGTTAAAGTTTTAGATTTCGGGCAAGCCTTTAATTTTCTGCAAAAGCCCAGTGGTTCCACACCCTTCAAGAAATGGCAGAAAGTTAATTTCGGCACCCACTTGCTTTAAGGATTCGCGTTCACTTTGGTCCATCGTCTGCAGACAGTAATCGCCAGATTTAGCATAGACTTCGGGTGATAGAGCTTTGATTTCGGAGCTTATTCTCTTTCCGTCAAAAAGAAATACTCCTGATACGCTTTTTAGGGAAAGAAGCGCATAGGCACGTTCGCGCTCTCCTTGCACGGGACGAGAAGAGCCCTTGAGGTCACGGACACTTAAGTCTGAATTGAGGGCAACCCAAAGATGGTTTCCCAATGCTGCTGCTTGCTCCAAGCAATAGATGTGTCCGGCATGAAGTAAGTCGAAGCATCCATTGGTGAGGACGAAGGTCTCGTTCCGTAAGTTAACTTTTCGACGAAATTCCACGGATTCCTCAAGCGAAGAAACTCCGACAGGAAGATCATCTAAGGTCGCCATCTTCAATCCTCGCCTTCGAAGAAACGTTTGGCCTTGTCTATGATCCCCTCGTCTACATCCGCGTCCTTGTCGCCGCATGATTTAGCGAAATCGACTAACAATTCACGCTGCTTTTTTGAAAGTTTTTGCGGAACATGAATTGTTACGCGCGCATACAGATCTCCAAGCCGGGTAGAACTTCGGAGATTAGGCATTCCCTTGTCGCGCAAACGAAAAGTGCGACCCGATTGAGTACCCGCAGGGATTTTTAAAGAGACCTTGCCGTTCAGCGTAGGCACATCAATGGAGCCCCCTAGGGTCGCCAAAGTATAGGGGAGGGCGAGTTCATGAAAAAGGTCGTCCCCGTCGCGTTCGAAAAGTTCGTGATCCTTAACTTGTACAAAAACATAAAGATCCGCCGCCGAGCCTCCCATCAGACCCGCATCGCCTCGACCACGAGAGCACAATCGGGTACCGTCGTCCACGCCTTTAGGTATACTAACCTTGACGGTCGCGGGTTCCCGTACGCGCCCCTCGCCCCCACAGGTTCCGCAGGGATTTTCGATCGTCACTCCCGATCCGCTACATTTTGGACAAGTGCGCCGAATGCTTATGAAGCCTTGGTTGGAAGCAACCTGTCCAATGCCTCCGCAAGTTGGGCACATCACTTTACCGGAACCTGAGGCAGCACCTGATCCGTCACACGGGCTACAGGTTCCATAGCGCCTGTACTTGATCTCTCGATCAACACCTTCGGCAGCTTGCTTCAATGAAATTTCCACAGAGACACGCAAGTCAGAACCGCGGGTTCCTCCCGCGTCTTGGCCCTGCGAACTTGAACCACCGAAGAATTCCTCGAAAATACTGCCAAATCCGCCACCTCCACCGCCACCGCCAAAAACATCGCGGAAAAGGTCAAATGGATCAACTGCGGCTCCTCCGCCCCCTCCTCGAAATGCGTCTGCTCCAAATTGATCATACCTGCGACGCTTTTCCGGATCCTTGAGCACTTCGTATGCTTCCGAGATCTTTTTGAATTGTTCCTCGGCTTCTTTATCTCCGGGGTTTTTGTCAGGATGATATTTTACCGCAAGCTTTCGATAGGCTTTCTTTAGTTCTTCCGGGGATGCGCCTCGAGACACACCGAGTAATTCATAAAAGTCTTCTGATGCCATTGCCTTGTGATTAAGATTTAGGGCTAGCTATTTCAGTCTTCTGATTTCTCTTCTTCGCCAGTTGGGCCTTTCGAGATCACCACCGCCGCAGGCCTAAGCAAGCGGTCGCCCAACTTATATCCTGTGCGAACGGTATAGATTACATGACCTTCCTCTATGTCTTCGTTCGCTTCATGACTAACAGCTTCATGCAGGCTTGTGTCAAATGGCTGGCCCGTTGCATCGATCAAAGAGAGTCCATGTTCTCCAAGTATTGATTCCATTTGAGTCATGACCATGGCAAACCCCTCAACAACACCTTTGGCCTCCTCGCGACTCTGAGCATCCTGAAGACCTAGGCGAAAAGCGTCAACGGCGGGAAGTAAATCCCCAATTATGTTGGCTCGAGTGCGTGAGGCGATTTCCTCACGGTCTCGAACAGAACGCTTTCGCAAGTTGTCCAACTCGGCAGCCGTGCGGAGGTACTTGTTTTGTAGCTCGTCGCGCTTGCCATAGGCTTCTTCGAGTTTGCCCTGCATCCTGCCCGAGGCATCGCCTTGAGCAGATTCCTCTTCCAGAGATTCATCCACCTCGTCGGTGGCGTTAGCTTCATCCAAAATCTCTTCCGAAGGTTGAGATGCTGTTTCTTCTTCAGTTTTGTTACCTTGTTCCATCAAACGTTGCTATAAGTTAAACGGTATAAAAAACCTTGCCCTTCGCCGCCGGTCAACGGGAAAGCAGAGAAGTTTGCCCCCAACTTAGCGAATAAAACGATCCGTCACCAGAAATGTCGTCTTTTCCGAAGCTTGTCCGAAAAAATCCTCCGAAAAAGGTACAAGTCCGGTATCCCCTGCTTTCAAAAAACATCCCTCGCCGTGAAGAGATCCGCTCAAGATATGCACCAATGCGACATCCCCGCCAGCGGAAGAAAGTTTTTTCTTCTGTCCATCCGCAATCTCGAATTTACAAATGCGGAAGTGGTCGCATTCTGCGATAACCTGTTCTGCGGCTTCAGGATCAGAGTGAAATGGCTCGGGCTCAAAATCGGCAAAGTTAATGCATCGCAGAGACTCCTCGACATGTAGTTCTCTGGGTTCGCCATCCAACCCCACGCGTTCCCAATCGTATACTCGGTAAGTGGTATCTGAATTTTGCTGAACCTCCAAAATCAAATTACCTCCATCGATAGCGTGAATGCGGCCACTTTCCACAAGAAGGGAGTCTCCGGCAAGCGATGGAAATCGGTAACATAAGTCCTCAAGGCACCCAGCCTTCAATGCTTTCTCAAAAGACTCCTTGGTGACCCCAGACTTCAAGCCAGCGATCAAACCTGCCCCGGAAGTAGCTTCCGCCACATACCAGTTCTCCGTTTTGGGTTCACCTCCGAGTTCATGTGCAATGACTGAAGGAGGGTGAACCTGAAGACTTAGGCGTTCTGAGCAATCCAACCATTTAACCAGAATCGGGAACGGTTTCGCCGAGGGCCAGCTCGGGCCGAGAAGCCAATCCGAATTACTTTCGATCAATTCGCGGAGCGTGCGATCCTTCCAAGGTCCTTCCGCCACAATTGATTGGCTCTCGGGCCTGTCCACAATTTCCCAAGTTTCACCTATTCTTTTTCCTTCAGGTAAATCCCGACCAAATACTTTCGCAAGGCTACGACCTCCCCAAACGCGAACTACGCAAATAGGTGTGAACTTAAGAACCGACATTGGTAAAAGTATCTTCAAAGATTGCGTTGCAAGGCAACGAAATCCTCTTATGCCTAGTCATAGTTAAAAAAGGTAAGGGAAATCTAGTGGTGAAAAAAGGGAAAGGTTCAGGGGCTCCAAAAGCCTCTGTCGGAAAAATTACGCCTGTGCGACGACCATGGTTGGCGGCAGGTCTTGCCGTTGTTGCTCTTGTCTGTTTGGTAAGCCTTCTGGATTACGACGGCCAAGGACATGCAGAGCCAAGGGCAGGGGAGCCTCATTTACTGGGTGGGCTCGGAGAATTTTTGTCAGACCATATGCTCGCCAGCCTTGGCTTGGGTGCGTGGCTTTTACCTTGGGCTTTTGGCTGTGCCTCGTTTCTTACCTTTGCCGAAAGCACAAAGTCCATGAGAATTCGAAAGCTTGCCACTATCGGTTTGGTCATCATCTCAATCGCCACTTTAGCCAACCTTAGAGACGCCGGATTCAGGGCCGAAGGCGGAGAGCCTCTCCTCGACAAAGATCTCTACCGCCACGGAGCCGGCGGTTCCTTGGGTGGTATTTTATATTCAGGTGTTCCACTACACGCAGCACAGGAACTCCGTTCCGGTGGCTTTCTTGGCCACTGGCTTGGAGGTTTAGGCACGGGGCTTCTCATGAGCGTAACACTTGCAGGTAGTTTACTTCTCCATTGGTCAGTCAAACCAAACCTTGCATTTGCTGGCATACTGGGATGGGCAAATGACCTGCGGGAACGTTTGTCTGCAGAAACCAAAAATTCCAGTGGCTCAGAAGAAGCCTCGAAGCCAAAGGAAAAGAATGTGGAAAGTCAGTCGGTCGATGAACCAGAGCCGGCGATGGCCCAAAAGAAAAACTCTATTTTTAGCCGTAAAAAAGAGGTTGACGACATCCTTTTCGGCAAAGTTGGCTCGGATTCAGATACCGTCGAGACAACGCCCTCGCCAACAAAAACTAAGAAGGAAACAAAGAAAAAACCACCGCCAGAACAGAAAGACCTCTCTGCAGAAGAGAAAAATGGCTCCCTCGAACCTAAGCCTCAAGAAGCATTAGACCCTTCTCCTTCAGCAGACGAAGAAGCATTCACGACAAGCGATGACAAGGGTGTGGATGGCTTCAAGGTAGTAAGGGCAGCCAAAACCGAAAAAGCAGCAAATCTGTTTCCGGAACGAAAAGGTGACTATCATTTCCCCACTCTTGATCTTCTCATGGACCCACCTGAAGAAGAAGACTCTGCCGACGAAGACCACATGATCAAGGCCGTCCGTCTCAGGGAAACTTTGGCTCAATTCAAGATCGAAGTTGAACTTGGCGAAGTTCACACAGGACCAGTCATAACCAGATACGACATTCATCCTGCCGCAGGGGTAAAAGTAGCAAAAATTGCAAATCTAGAAAAAGACCTCGCGATGGCCCTAAAAGCCGAAAGCGTGAGGATTATTGCTCCTGTCCCGGGAAAAGGATGCGTTGGGATCGAAGTACCCAACGACAAACCCGCCGCCGTCTGCCTGAAGGAAATTTTAGAATCAAAGGCCTGGGCAGATGCAAATGCCGAGATTCCAATTGTTTTAGGCAAAGAAGCCAGCGGTATTCCACTTGTAGCAGACCTTACAAAAATGCCTCACCTGCTGGTTGCGGGATCTACTGGTTCAGGTAAGACAGTTTGCATAAACACCATTATCGCATCCCTATGTTACCATTCGAGCCCTGAGGACGTACGCTTTATCATGGTAGATCCAAAGATCGTTGAGATGAAAGTCTACAACGATCTTCCTCATATGCTCATTCCCGTCGTTACCGAACCCAAAAAGGTTCCGGGTGCACTCAAGTGGTTGCTTATCGAAATGGAGCGCCGCTACCAAATTTTCTCAAAAGTGGGTGCTCGAAATATCGCAGGCTTCAACGCTAAAATCTTAAAGGACAAGGAAGAAAAGGAAAAGGCAATCGCACTGGAAGCCGAAATGACCCCCGAGGAGCGTGCCGCATTGTCAAACATTGAGGTTCCTCGGGACGACAGTGTTTTGGAAATCCCGGAAAACAAACTTCCCTACATCGTATGCTTTATTGACGAACTCGCCGACCTTATGATGGTAGCGCAAGCCGATGTCGAAACCGGGATTGCTCGCTTGGCTCAGTTGGCTAGAGCGGCAGGCATACACCTAATAATCGCCACCCAGCGACCGTCCGTTAACGTCATCACCGGCGTTATCAAGGCTAACCTCCCAAGCCGTATCTCTTTTCGCGTCGCATCCTATCGAGACAGCCAAACCATTCTCGACTCCAAGGGTGCGGAAACATTAATCGGGCGAGGTGACATGCTTTTTATTCCACCTGGCAGTCCGGTATTTATGCGAGCACAAGGAGCATTCGTCAGCGATGATGAAATCAATGGCATAGTAGAATACTTAAAACGAAACGGCCCGCCGGAAATTATTGAAGAAGTGCGTGCTCAAGTAGAAGCGGCGGGCCAAGAAGAAATTCTTGGAGAAGATGGAGATAGCGACGAAGATCCTATGGTAAAGAGAGCCATCGAGATTATTCGTTCCACCAAGCGAGCCTCCACCTCCAACTTGCAAAGGAAACTTAGCATAGGCTACAATCGGGCCGCTCGCATAATGGATGAATTGGAAGATCGAGGGATGGTCGGGCCTGACAATGGCTCACAAGGTAGAGAAATTCTCTTGGACTTGTGAAATATTTAACAGTTAAGGTCAGTCCATGAAAAAAAATCTTCGAGATAGACGGTTGCTGATTGAAAACCGACGCTGGTTGTGGCTTAAGTAACTTAATTATGGCATCCATCGGACAAAAGCTGGAAGAGGCTCGTAATAGAAAAGGCATTTCTATACGAGAAGCAGAAGAAGCTACTAAGATTAGAGGCCACTTTCTTTCGTCTTTTGAAAAAGATGTCTTTGATGTAGATTTGCCTCCTGTTTACTTGAGCGGCTTTCTAAAGAACTATGCTCGCTTTCTTGGGCTAGACCCTGAGGCGGTCCTTGCAGAGCTTGACATCCTGTTACCGGGAAGTTCGAGCAAGTCCACGAAGAAGGCACTTGGTTCAATTTCCTCAAGCAGTGAAGGCGGAGAAACCGAGGGAACCTCTGGTTCCGCTACTCAATCGGTGACAAAAGAACCTCGTCGCGGATCCCCTCTTTCTACTGCGGAACAATCCGGTTCCCAAGGAGTTCTCAAGCCTGTGATAGTAATTACCTCCGGGGCATTAGTCCTCGTAGGCATAATTGTCGCTTTGGTTTATGTCTTAAACAAGCCGGATGCTCCAAACTCACCCACCAATAATTCGGTTATTACTGAGAGAGGGACGACAGATTCGGACAGTGATGCATCTGTTAAAAAAATTACGCTTCGGCTCGCGGCCTATGGTCCAATCGAAAGACTGATTCTCTCAGACGATGGAGCCAAGCCGCAAAAAATATACTATGAGCGAAGTGCCCTTAAGGCGGGATGGGAAGAAAGTTTTAGTATCAATGGTTCTTTCCGCTGCTATGCATCCTCTCTCGAAAACATTCGATATATAATCAACAATGGGCAGGAGCTTGTTCCGCAAAAAAGCGGTTCCGGCTATTTTGTTTGGCAACTAGAGGAAGATTAGAGCGGCTTAATCTCGGGCTGCCGGAGTAATGTCCAGCTTCAATGTTTTGCTTTTGCGGTTGACCTCTATGGTCGCGACAACCTTTGGCTTCAATTCACCGATTGCATCGGTGTAATCGTAAACGTTTTCCACTTTCTTGCCCGCCAAACTGATTATTACATCCCCTCCACGAAGTCCCGCCTTTTCGGCTGGCCCGCCCTTTGCAACACCAGACAGCAATACTCCCTTCAGGTCGCTTTGAGAGTAGTCGGGAATTGTCCCAAGATAAGCCGTAAGGCGCCCACGACTTTGCCTTTGGGGGGCAGACGATGATTTATAGGGAATTGGGCCATCGCGTTCCAGGAGTTCCATGGTTATTCGGGAAAGAAGTTTGCCACAATCGGCAGCTGCTTCGTAATTCAGTTTATCCGCCGTATCCGTTGGGGAGTGATAATCTTGGTGAAGACCAGTGAAGGCACTAAGTATTGGAACGCCCCGAGAGTAAAAAGACGTGGTGTCGGTTGGCAAATGGCTGTCGTTTTGTGGATTGAGGTTCAACCCCACGGGCACATTCGCTTTTTCGATTATCGAAAGCCATCCCTCACCCGAACCGATACCATGAAGGGTGAGTTTCTCTTTGTAACGACCAACCATGTCCAGATTCAGGTAGGCAATAATGGGTAAACTCGCGTTATCGTCGCGTGCCTTGACTTTTGTCTCGAGCTCGCGGGCGTAATGCGCCGAACCGACAAGGCCTATTTCTTCGCCCGACCATGCGGCGAAGCAAATATCGAAATTCATCTTTAGCAAACCACGCTTTTTGAGATCCGCCAAAAACTGGGCTATCTCCAAAAGAACTGCAATTCCAGAGGCATTGTCGTCGGCACCGGGATGAATTTTCTTTTTTGCATTTTTCTTTGCTCGAGATCCGACTCGCCCCTTGCCGACATGATCCAGATGAGCTCCGATCACAATAAATTGCTTCGAGGGTTTCTTGCCAGCCCGCAACCATCCCAAGATATTTCGCCCCGTACCTTTATCTCGAATTATTTCTATTTCTGATTCCAACTGAACCCCTTTGAGAGGAAAGCCCATTACAGGCTTCCCCTTGTCGAGCGCGTTATGCACTGTCTGCAGATTCTTTCCGGCTATGGTAAAGATATTTGAGGCAAGCTGATCATCTATTGACGCAGCCAGTAGAGACATTCCGGAACCAGCGGCATCTGGAAAGAAGCTCACCAATTCCTTTCTGTTCTCAGCGTTTGGACCCGTTACAAATAGTACACCCGCGGCTCCAAGGTCCCGGGCAATAGAAGCTTTTTTTCGCAGTGCTGCATGGCTCGCAAATTTATCTTTTCGTTTCTTCTCCCACCCATTCGGCAAATAGCGAAGCACAATCACCCATTTGCCTTTTACATCCAGATGAACGTAAGAATCGTATTCTGAAAATCCGTCAACAGGTGGAGTTTGTAGGCCGTAGCCAGCAAAAACCACATCTCGCGAGTCCTTGGCTTCAGTATCGGAAAAGGCGATCGGTCGCCAGTTCTTGCCTAACTCAAAAGCAATACTTGTCTTGTTCTCAATTCGCAGAAAATTTCCCTTTCCGAGCCTTACTTCCTTTGTAAATGGGAATGTTTGAAACCAAGACCGATTGCTTCCCGCAGGCTCGATACCGTAAGAAGCAAGAAGATCGGCCACGTACTTGGAGGCCAATCGAGCTCCTTGTGATCCCGTGAAACGACCCTCCAGTTTTTCAGAAGCAAGGTATTCGACATGAACCCGAGCGTCCGCAGAATCAATTTCCGGAGAAGAGCGATGCTCGATGACCGACTCTCGCAGGTCCTCCGATTTATTGAGCCGAGGGACATCACCGGCAGCAGCGAGTAAACCCATCGCCGCTTCGTGATTCCATCCGGCAAGGTGAATTTGAGACTGTTTTGCCGCTCCTCGGTTACTCGTCCATGACAACGATTTTCCATCTGGCGAAAAACAGGGCAGACCGTCAAAACCATCTGTAAAAGTAACGCGAGCAGGTTCTTTTGCACCCTTTGCGTCGACAAGATACAGTTCAAAATTCTGAAAACCGTGTACATTGGTTGAAAAGATTAAGTATTTTCCCGAAGGATGAAAAAATGGCGCCCATGACATCTTCCCGAGATTTGTTAGCTTTCTCTGCTCAGACCCGTCCACATTCATAACATAGATTTCAGCCTGGTGACCGTTTTCGGAAAATCGGCGCCAACATATCTGGGTGCCATCGGCATTAAAGAATGGTCCGCCATCGTAACCCGCAACATTCGTGAGACGTTGCAGGTTTGAACCATCCGAATTCATAATGAAAATTTCGGAAAAATAGGATTTGTCTCGTTCGTGAATTTTCTTCTCTTCTTCGGATAGGTCCCGCTCGTAAGCTTGGCGATTGGAGGCAAATACAATAAGCTTTCCGTCAGGGGAATAGCACCCCTCGGCATCGTAACCACGAGCATTTGTAAGGTTGCGTAGGTTTCCGGAATTCAAGTCTTTTTCAAAAATGTCGTACCACTCGTCGTAGTCCCATGAATACTTTCGAGCCTTGCCTGACTCACGGAACTCCAGCTCCACCTTCTGCTTGTCCTTCGCTGCCGGGTCTTCGTGACTGGATGCGAAAAGAGCCTTTTCCTCAACCGGATGAAGCCATGAGCAGGTCGTCTTGCCTGAACCCGTGGACACAAGATCTGTTTCCCCAGTCTCCAAATCAAGGACATAAATTTGGTAGAAGGGGTTTTCGGGGAGCCGTTCGGATTGGTAAATTAGTTTCTTCCCGTCTGCAGAAAAATAACCCTCCCCGCTACGCTTTCCTGCGAAAGTAAGTTTTCGTGCACGCGAAAGCAGTCGTGCCTCGTTTTCCTTAACTTGCTTTTGCGTTAGCTCTGACTCCAACCGTTCTGAAGGAGCTGGAATAGCAAATAGGACCAGAGTGGTGAAAAAGGTCATTGTCATAATCAATTAAAAAGTGGGTCGACGTTAGGAACGAAAAGCTTTGAATAAGAATAAGGGCAGGGAAACATTAGGGTTACTTAAATAACGCTACCTCATTTGCCCGCAAGCCGGATCGCGTACAACGCAGCCAATTTTAATGAAGGGCGAACAGGTTAAAATCAGTTGCAATACCTTAACTTTAAGCAAAGCTAATATCTTTGAGATGAAACTTCAGAACAAAGTTTTTATTTGTCTAGTTTGCATCATGGGGCTTTCTCGTTTGGCTATCGCGGAAACCTCGTGGCCTGACTACCGAGGTCCCAAGCAAGACGGTTCAGTCAATGGCGTAGATCTCCCGCTTCAATGGAGCGAGGGCAATCAGGTCATGTGGAAAACGGTCGTTCACGGTCGTGGTTGGTCGAGCCCCGTAGTTGCCGGCGGCCAAGTATGGCTCACTACCGCCACGCCCGATGGTCGGGAACTGTATGTCCTTTGTGTCGACGCCACCTCGGGAAAAATTCTCCTAAACCGCAAACTCTTTCAAATTAACAAGCCTCAATTCGCACACGCCTTTAACTCTTACGCCTCTCCTTCTCCACTGATTGACAGTTCGCATGTTTACGTTTCCTTCGGTTCACCGGGAACAGCTTGTCTCGACCTGAAGACTCACAAGGTCCTCTGGAAAAGAACCGATCTAGTATGCGATCATTTTCGCGGTGCAGGCTCATCTCCTTTTGTTTACGAAAATCTAATTATTCTCACTATGGACGGGGCAGACTACCAATACTTGATCGCCCTCGACAAGCTCACAGGCAACACAATTTGGCGTACAGACCGATCAACCGACTTCGGCGATCTCGATCCCAACACAGGATTGCCAAAACGAGGTGGTGACCTCCGCAAAAGTTACGCCACTCCGGTCCTCGCACAAGTCAAGGGTCAAAGCCAACTCATCAGCCCCGGAGCCAAGGCTGTATTCGGATATGACCCTCTCTCCGGCAAAGAAATCTGGACTATTAGGTACGGAAACCACTCCAGCGCCGCTCGAACGCTTGTTGGACATGACATGGCTTTCGTCAATACTGGTTATGGAAAAGCCGAGCTTCTTGGTATTCGCATAGACGGCAAAGGCGATGTGACCGACACCCACATCGTCTGGCGCCTCCGCAAAGGCGCGCCAAACAAACCTTCTCCAGTACTTCACGATGGCCACCTTTATACTGTAACCGATGGCGGAGTTGCCTCCTGCATTCATCCCAAATCAGGCAAAGTCATCTGGCAGGCCCGAATTGGCGGAGAATATTCCGCGTCGCTTCTTTTGTCCAATGGAAATATCTACTGTTTTGACCAAGGTGGAACCTGTTTAGTTTTTCAAGCTAACCCAAAGGAATTTAAGCAGGTTTCTAAATCGAAATTAGACGATGGATTCATGTCCTCTCCTGCGGTTGTTTTAAACTCACTTATTTTACGCACAAAAACACATCTTTATCGCATTAAAAAAGGTAAATAAATGAATCGTTTCCTTTTTCTAATCTCCTTCTGTACAACATTTTTAGTAAGTTGCCAAGATGAGGAATCAACCGCTCGCAAATCTGTGGCTCCACATGTGGAAACCGTTCTTAAATTGGAATATAGCACATTGCTGGCTAAATATGTCGCTGAAAGTGCCGACTTTAACGAAACCCTGAAGAATTTATCAGCTAAAGCACTTGTCGACGCCGAGAGCAGGCAGGCAACGATCAAGGTATTGCAAGACGATATCACCCTAAAGCAGGCTGAAGTTTCGTCTCTGAAAGACTCCCTTGCAGAAACCCGAACCGCACTTGAGGATTGTAAAGAAATGGGTACTGCTCTTCGTGCTGAATTGAAAGGTGCGAAAAGTCTCGGAGCGGCTGAATATGCAGACATATTTGAACGCTCTGGAAATATTTCGCACAAAGATGCCATTAGGCTTTTTGAGGTTTTTCTAGAAAAACATCCGACAGGCTCAGTCGCTCAAAGAGCTCAATCAAGAATAAGTTATCATAAGAGACATATGGTTATTGCAAAAAATCGAACGCATGCTCGACCCGTGCGCATCTGGCAAAGCCGTTTTCAGGCTGCCCGCCTGTCCTCCTCCACCCAAGCTCGTTCAGCTCTAGAATCTCTAATCGGTCGTAAACCCGATTCCGCAAAACGCGGGTCTTCTTCTGAATTTAAGGAAGTCACTTATTTTTGGAGAGACTACGTTTCCGACCTTGCTGGTGGATATAGAGACCTCGTGATCGAAACAGTAGACGACAAAATCACCAAGGTCTACTCTGGCGAAACGCTCAACAAGTAACACCAAATGCCTTCAAGGGCTGCATGCGATTCCCGACGCCTGAGCCAGTTCACGGTCACGGGTCTCGTTGTGGCCAGCATGATAGGCACGGGGGTGTACACCTCACTAGGATACCAAGCAGATGTCCTTTCCTCGACAGCCTCGTTGCTCCTTCTCTGGGTCGTCGGAGGTATTCACGCTCTTTGCGGTGCTTTTTGCTACGCCGAACTCTCTGCCGCCTTTCCACGTTCGGGCGGAGAATATCACCTTCTTTCAAAGATTTACCACCCATTTCTAGGTTTTCTCGCTGGCTGGATCTCCGTGACAGTGAGTTTTGCCGCTCCTATCGCGCTCGCCGCCATCGCCTTTGATACCTATGCTGGTCCACTGCTGCCCTCCGTGCCGACCGGCACTCTCGCCTGTCTGCTAATTTGCTTCATGACAATCGTGCACTGCTGTGGCGTTCAAACCGGTGCCCGAGCTCAAGACTGGCTCACGGGAGTGAAGATTCTTCTTCTTTCTGCCTTCATTATTGCAGGCCTTCTCGTTCCTGCCGAAGAAGCAAACTTATCCACTCCCAGCACTCTCGATTTTTCCGAACTCCTTGGAGGTGGGTTTGCCGTGTCACTGATATATGTTTCCTATTCTTTCACGGGTTGGAATGCCGCCATATATGTGGCTGGGGAAACTCGCAATCCCTCTCGCACACTACCCATCGCCCTACTTTCCGGGGTCGCCGTGGTGACTGTCCTTTATCTTTCACTGAACTACGTATTTCTTCGCGTAACTCCCATGGAGGAAATTCGAGACCTTGAAAACAAGGAGAGTGTCGCGGCCCTCGGAGCACAATATGTATTTGGAGATCTCGGCAGTAATTGGCTCCGAGTCATCATCGCCGCCGGGCTTTTCTCTACGGTCGGGGCACTCATATTGACAGGTTCTCGCATCGCCACGTCAATCGGGGAAGATTATCCAGTCTTCGGTTTTCTCGCCAAACGCAACCAGCGAGGCGCCCCAATTCGAGCACTTCTTTTGATAGGGAGCGTGGCTCTTGCCCTAGTGGTCACATCCTCATTTGAAACTGTCCTCGTGTATATCGAATTCATAACGTTGATATTCACTTTCATGACTGCTGCCGGCGTCTTCGTGCTCCGAAGGAAGGCGGCTAAGAAAGAAAGCCCTTTCCGCATGCCCTTGTTTCCACTAACTCCGTTCATCTACCTCGGAATTACCGCCTGGATAATCTGGCATGTACTGACCGAACGACCCGTGCAAGCTCTCGCGGGTTTGGGAACTTTGGCGATTGGCTCTATAGTCTATGTTTTGTGTTGCGACAAGAAATGAAGTTGTTCCAAGCAGTTATCCTACAAATAGAACGCAATCAAAAAGAAGGTCACACTGATCTACGGTTTCTCAATACTGCTTGCTTGCTATTATATTGTCTCTTTTAAAAGAGACATCTTTAAGATAAGAAACCCGACAATATTCGTGTAATCATTCTAGATGCCTACCTCGCGAACAATTTCAAATATTAAACCTTATTAAAACCATAAATATAATGACTTTATTCCCCCTCTATTTATTTAATTAACACAGGTACAATAAATGCTGTTTTAACATCCATGATACGAATTTTATTTTTTAAATAATCCAGTCTATAAAAAAGCTTGTTTTTTGTGTTGTTATATCTAGCAAATATAGAACACACTTAATAGTGTAGCTATAAGATACAATATATACCATTGAGAACCAGAGATGATTCCGTAACCGCCATCGTTGATAGATAGCAAATTCATAAGTTCGCAAAATCTAGGACAGGAAGGAACCCTTATGCAAGGGGAGGTTAACAAGCCCGCCCCAAATAAGACTCAGTCATAGACGCTTTTACTGTATTTCGTGCGAAAACCATCCGAGACCGTTACGCCGCTGCCGACAATATTTCTAACTCGCAGTCTTAGGCAACTAAAGGCTTATCGCTCGAAAAACACTTCCGTGAGGTTCGCGTAACAGTCTTTGGATTTTCATTTGGTTCATTTTCTGATTTGCATGTCTCTGAATTCAAGTAATTGTTTTGATCTTTCAAACCAATGACCTCCCTCACAACATTCTCCTGATTCACATGAACAAGAATACAAAGGAATCTAGACAACTTGAACACATTTCGACTACCATATGTTCCTCTTCAACGGATGGCTCCGAACTTGTGGCACGCGAAATCTCCGACTTGATCCGTTCACGAAATGCAGACGAACAGCACGCCGTACTAGGTCTCGCAACAGGCTCCACGCCAATAGGCGTTTACCGTGAACTGGTACGTCTCCACAAGGATGAGGGACTTAGCTTTAAGAAGGTACTGACATTTAACCTAGACGAATACCATGGCCTAGAACCAGAGCATCCAGAAAGCTATGCCGCGTTCATGGATCGTCATCTTTTTTCTCTTATAGACATCCCCGCAGATGCCACGGTAGTCCCCGATGGCAAGGTTCCGCGAGAAGATGTTTTCGCTTATTGCAAGGCGTACGAGAAGCGTATCTCTGAGGCTGGCGGTATTGATATTCAAGTTCTTGGTATTGGTCGAACGGGACACATTGGCTTCAACGAACCCGGCTCCGGTCGCGACTCCCGTACGCGTCTGGTGCACCTTGACTCCTTAACACGCAAGGATGCCGCTCGAGATTTTCTTGGTGAGGAAAATGTCCCGCGCTACGCAATTACTATGGGGGTTGGCACTATTCTGGATGCCAGAAAAATAATCCTTCTTGCATGGGGTGACTCTAAGTCCGAGGTTTTCGCAAAGGCAGTCGAGGAACCTGTGTCGGATGCCCTCCCGGCAAGTTTCTTGCAAGAACACAAAGACGTTCGGGCATTCGCCGATGAGGCGGCTGCCGCGGAGCTGACGCGGAAGAAGAGCCCCTGGCTCGTTGGCCCTGTGGAATGGACTGAGCGGACAACCAGACGATCTGTTGCTTGGCTTTCTTCTCTCCTCGGGAAGCCTATCCTGAAACTGCTGGATGAGGATTACAGCGAACACGGACTCGCCGACCTTCTCACCGAGCGAGGTTCGGCATATGAATTGAATATTCGAGTTTTTAATGAGGTACAACATACCATCACTGGCTGGCCAGGAGGGAAACCTAACGCGGACGATTCCCATCGGCCTGAACGCTCAGAACCCCACCCGAAGCGCGTACTTGCCCTTGCACCGGATCCACAGGATGGAGCATTGGGTCTAGGGGGCACCCTGCACAGGCTCGTCGATCAAGGACACGAAGTAACGGTTGCCTACCTGACTTCGGGCAACTTATCTGTTCCAGACGGCGAAGCTCAAAAAGCGGTCGATATCATGCTGGATTTGGATGAGTCGGATTCTTCCGAAAAATCCGCCTTTGCCCTTCAGGTCAAAGCTGACCTAGCGGGAAGAGAAGCTTTCGGAGAAGACTCCCCGGCAATACGAAAACTCAAGGGTCTTGTCCGCCGAGGGGAGGCAAGAGCGGCGATGGAAATTTGTGGCGTGTATTCCTCCCAAATCCGTTTTCTCAATTTGCCATTTTACGAAAACGGTCGTTTTCGCAGTTTTGAGCCTCGGGAAGAAGACATCGTTCTCTTTCGAGAGCTCTTAGAACAAATTCAACCTCACCAAATTTATGTTACCGGTGTCTTGTCTGAACCAACGACGGTACAAGCCGTTTGTTATTCCTGTTTTCAAAAAGCCTTCGAGCTTCTACGGAACGAGGATTGGACAAAAGATTGCCGTTGCTGGAGTTATCGAGGCGACGAGCGAGAATGGTCTGTGGAGGCTATCGATATGGCGGTTCCCTTAAGTCCTGACGAGTTGGCCAACAAGATGAAGGGGATTTACCAGCACCGCTCTCAGCGAAGCCAGACTCCGGTCACTGGCCGCACCTCACTTGAAGCGTGGCAACAAGCAGAAGCCGCCGATCGAAGACTGGCGGAAACCTACGATCATCTCGGTCTCGCCGAATACGAAGCCATCGAAGCCTTTTCTCGGTGTAACCCCTGATCTCCAAAAGGGTAAAGTCGATCGTTGACCAATTGCCGTAAATTTGAATGCTTTAGGTGGCTTTCAAAAACCGCATGAATCATTTACCCGACGAAGTCGGCCAATTATTTTGTCTCGAGGGATGCCCAACCTCCACTGTTCCTCACGGCAACGGAAACGTTAACGACACTTTTTTGCTTTCGTGTGAAAAGGGTGGGGCAGTGACTCGATACACCGTTCAACGCATCAACCACGAGGTCTTCAAGGATCCTGAAGGCCTTATGGAGAATTTCTCGCGAGTTACCGAGCACCTTGGCCAAAAGCTCTCCGTCGAACAAACGCC
>Ga0209362_1000933_pt1 | contig 24463 bp, 27 predicted proteins | sample SaaInlV_165m_DNA_FD_184680 | JGI IMG/M metagenome (GOLD analysis project Ga0209362, IMG submission 184680) | Marine microbial communities from expanding oxygen minimum zones in the Saanich Inlet - Saanich Inlet SI037_S3LV_110m_DNA (SPAdes)... | ecosystem: Environmental > Aquatic > Marine >... | reverse complement strand
TAATTGTTGCAACTAATCAAAACGACATTTTGCATAGAGCAATTTCAAAGGGTAGTTATGAAGTAGAAAAAGTTCATGAGACAATATCACCTAGTATGGATATACAAATAGCCAGTAATTTTGAAAGGCTGCTTTATGATTTAAATGATGGTGACGATATACAGACAGCAGAGGTAATGAAAAATATTAAAGAAAATGGAAAATATATAATTGATCAGAAAAAATTAGATATAATAAATAATAATTTTTTATCATCAAGAATGAGCGAAGAAGAAGTTTTAAAAACTATAAATACAGTTTATGAGAAATATAGTGTTGTTTTAGATCCACATAGTGCAATAGGTTATGGGGCATTTGACAAAATTAATTTAAATGGAAATAATATAGTTTTAGCAACAGCACACCCATGTAAATTTCCAGATGCAATTAAAAAAGCTATAAATTTAAAAGCAGATCTTCCTGAAGAGTTAATGTTTGTTTTGAATGAAGAAGAGAAATTTGACATCATTGACAATGACGTTGATAAAGTAAAAAAACATATAAAACAAAGAATTCAATGAATATAAAAGAAAATGATCAAATACCAAATTCAGAAATTTTTGTTATGGAAAATGGAAGTCCTAATAAAATAAGAACACAAGAATTTTTAAAAGATAAAAAAGTAGTTATATTTGGCCTGCCAGGTGCTTATACCTCAGTATGTTCCGCAAAACATTTGCCTGGCTATGTGAATATGTTTGAGCAATATAAAGAAAAAGGAATTGATCACATTATTTGTGTTTCAGTTAATGATCCATTCGTAATGAACGCGTGGGGCAAAGAGCATAATGTGGGTGAAAAAATTTTAATGATTGGAGACCCATTTTTAAATTTTACTAAAGCAATTGGTGCAGATGTAGATAAAAGTGAAAGGGGACTTGGCATTAGATCTAATAGATACACAATGCTAGTCGATAATTTAAAGGTTATTAAATTACAGGAAGAGGAAGACGCTGGCTCTTGTGAAATTTCTGCTGCTGAAAATTTTATAAAATTAGTCTAAATTTGCTGTTTTTTTAGCTAATAAATCAACTTCTTCGTTCATAGGGTTGCCAGCATGGGCTTTTACCCAGTTCCATTTAACATTTAAAGATTTGTTTAGATCATACAATTCAATCCATAAATCCTTATTTTTTACATCTTCTTTTTTTGATGTTTGCCAATTGTTAATTAACCACTTATTAATCCATTCCGTTATACCAAGCTTTACGTATTGAGAGTCTGTATAAATTTCAATTTGTGAATCAGCGTCTATATTTTTTAAAGCATTGATTGGTGCTAGTAATTCCATTCTATTATTTGTGGTATTTTTTTCACTACCACTAATTTTTGTAATCTCACCATCTTTATTTATAATTGCTGCCCAACCACCATTTCCAGGATTTGTTAAGCAAGAACCATCTGTATAAATTTCAATCATTAGATCAAATAATCTTTATAAGAACTTAAATTATTATGCGTGATAAGTTTTTGATAGTATTCATTTGGATCTTTAATTTTGATTAATGCTGTTTTAGGAGTATTTGAATAATCATAAAGTCTAGTTAGCAAATATCTCATTGCTGCGCCTCTACAAAAAATATTTAATGACCTTTTTTCTTTTAAAGATATTTTTTTTATACTCTCATATCCATTAATTAAATTTTTCACCTTTTGTTTATTAATTATAAATTTTGATTTTTTAACATCAAAGCACAGAGCATTAATGCAAATGGCTATTTCATATATAAAATAATCATTTGCAGCAAAGTAAAAATCAATAATTCCAGACAGTTTATTTTTGCTAAAAAAAATATTATCTATAAATAAATCACCATGAATTATTCCATTAGGTAATTTTTTTGGCCAATTTTTTCTTAAGTCCTTTAAATTAATTGTTAAAAATTTTTCTAAATTATAAAATTTTTTAGATTTAAATTTTATACTTTTTAATAAAGTGTTTAAATTCTTAATTCCCATAGAGTTTTTCCTGGATAGTCCAATGTTTTTTGTAATATTATGCATACGTGCAATAATTTTTCCAATATCAAAACAATTTTTAGAATTAAGTTTAATCTTATCATTACCTTCAACAAAAGAGACAATACAAGCTATTTTTCCCTTCAACTTAATTAGATAATTTCCATTTTTATTCTTTAAAGGTTTTGGACAATTAATCCCTGAATTATTTAAAGCTTCCATTAGTTTCATAAAAAATGGGATTTCTTTATTTGAAACTCTCTTTTCAAAAATTGTTAAGATTAATTTTTTATTTTTAGACTTTAATAAATAATTTGTATTTTCAATTCCTTTTTTAATACCGTGAAAACTAATAATTTTTTCTATATTAAATTTAGTATTTATAAAAGAAATATCCTTTTTTTTTATTTTTGTATAAACAGCCATTTAATTCAGTTTTTTTGGGATTTTGAATATTACGTTTTCTTTAATTATTTCTACTTCATCTATATCAATAGTAAATCTATTTTTTAAATTAGTTATAAAATTATTAACTAATATTTCTGGAGCCGATGCTCCAGAAGAAATTCCAATGATATTTGAGTTTTGAATTTGTTCATATGGTATTTTGCTATCAGAGTTAATTAAATATGAATTTGAACATCCTGATTTTTTAGCAACTTCAACAAGTCTTACTGAGTTTGATGAATTTCTGCTTCCAATTACAAAAAACATATCACATTTTTTCGCAATGTTTTTAACAGCCATTTGCCTATTGGTTGTTGCATAACAAATATCTTCTTTTAAAGGTTCTCGTATATCTTTAAATCTTTGTTTTAAAATCTTAATTATTTCTTTTGTGTCATCCACAGATAAAGTTGTTTGAGTAACAAATGCAATATCTTTATTTTTTTTATTTATATAATTTTTAGCGTCATTTTCATTTTGAATAAGGTCAATTGATCCATTTGGTAGTTGACCCATTGTACCTATTACCTCAGGATGATTTTGATGCCCGATCAAGATAATATGATATCCTGCTTTGTTAAGATTTTCTGCTTCTCTATGAACTTTAGAAACTAAAGGACATGTTGCGTCGATAAAATTCATATTATAATTTTTGGCATCTTTATGCACATGTTTTGGTACACCATGGGCAGAAAAAATTACTGGTCTTGATTTGTCTTCAATTTCTTCAAGTTCTTCTACAAATATCGCACCCTTAGCTCTTAAACCATCGACAACATATTTATTATGAACAATTTCATGGCGCACATAAACAGGCGCTCCATGTTTTTCGATTGATTTTTCAACAATTTCTATAGCTCTTTCAACTCCAGCACAAAATCCACGAGGAGCAGATAATAAAATTTTTATTTTTTTATTTTTCATTTTTTTCTAAAAAATATTCCAGCAATATATGTGGAAAGGTTAGGGACGCCAAACCTATAAATATCATTTTTAAAATTGAATTATCCAAATCATAGCTATTATTTAACAAATACAGGCCTATTGCACAAAGTATTGCTGTTAAAATTGTTAATGGTAAAGCTCTTTTTGTAAATATTTTTAAACCATTTTTAAAATTTGTTTCATCTATTTCATAAACTAAAGAGATACTATGTCTAATTGAATGTAAAAAACAAAAATAAATAGTAAAAGCTACCAATGGAGAAAGAAAATAATTCAAAATTAAAATTGAAAAAAAATCTAAAAAAATTGTAATTTTTCTAATCTCAAAATCTTTTAAAAATAAATAAATAGATGATAAGGTGCTTAATAAAATTCCTATGTATAGTATATTATTTGCTTCTACAAATTCCAAAGTTAAATAGAAAACTTCATTATCTATTAGTAAATATTTAAATATAGCTATTGTTTCATCAAAGTGAAAAAATATTGGTGCTAAAATTATTAACATTCCTTTTAAAAAAAAAAGTAATTGATTTAATAAACCATTATCATCAATTAAAAATTGAGCATCTTCTTTTCCAAAATGAAAAGACGCAACTACTAAAAAAATTATCAATGAAGTTGATGGTGCAAAAATCCATAAAATGATAATTGAAATGGATATTAATGTGTATAATATATAAAAAATATACATTCCTCTTATATTAAGTATTTGCAAAAGTTTTTTACCTTTTGTGTGGTCCAAAGAACCGTGTGATACACCAATAGTCAAAATTAATAATAAGCATATGATTGGAGTAAGGGTAAAATTAACAATCTTATGAGTTAATAAAAAAATAAAATTGCTAAATAAAAAAAATATAAAAGAGTGATTTAGATTAACTCTTTTAAGTTGGTTGTTCATACTAAAATATATTTTTTATGAATAGCCATTTTGGCATTTTAGAAATTATGGCTAAATCATCCTTAAAATTACTTTTATTAGATAAAAATTTTATCACAATATTTGGCTGACATTCAAACATTTTATAAAAAATATTCCCCATTCTTGAGGAGTTATTTTTTAAAACTTTTAAAAAAATTTTATCCAACAAATCATATTTTTTGTTAATTTTAAATAATCTAGCCTTTTTTATATGTTCAATATTTTCTCTTATATATTTACTTTGTTCCTGAATATTTAAGAAGGTGTAACCTGTACTTAGTCTTGTCATGCCCCCCATAGATCCAATATTTATATAGTTTTTTTTAATAGGATTTTTTTGCCTGAATAGAGGAATCGCACCTATTTCTTTAAAATTTATTTTGCATTCTCTTAAATTTAAATGATTAGATAAATAATTATCAATTTGATCCTCATAATCTTTCAAAGAATTATTATTCAGTTCTGATATCCATGTAGTTTCAACAAGTGCTTTTTTTTTTGTAAAAGGGAGTGTATAAAAAAAATGAACTCTATTTCTTTGATCACAAGCAAAATCCATTAAATTGAATATTTCGTCATCAAAAAAATCATTTTTAGTCTCTATTTCAACACCACAAAAATGTTGCCACAATTCATTATCAGAATTTTTGATTTCAGGAACACTATTAAAAATAATAGAATTTTTTTGATCAACTTCATTAATATCTTTAAAAAAATAAATATTCTTATTTTTTTTTAATTTAGTAATTATTTTTTGGTAAAATAATCCACTATCAATAGTTTGGTATGGTGTTGTCTTACATTCTATATATTTAGTTTCATTAGGTGAATTTATTGAAAAATTGTTCCAACTTTTTTTTATACAGTCGTCAAAATTATGCTCAAACATTTTCCAAAAAGACCATGTTTTATCTCTTATGTATTCTTTTCTAGGTTCTATTATTGCTAAAGTTTTATCTTTTAGTTTATCGTAAATTTCCAATTCATAAGCAAGCGATAACCCAGAACAACCTCCACCAATTATTATATAATCAAATTCTTTCATCTAAATTTATTTCTTCATTTATCAAAAAATGGTCATGTTGAATATCAGTATCATTTTTTCTAATTAATAAAAGTCGGAATAAATCTAAGATTGCAAGAAATGTTTCTGTAATTTTTTCAAAATTAGTAACATAAATTTTTCCACCTTCTTTATAATTTTCGATATTTTTTTTATCTAAAATTTTATGTCCAATTTTTCTGTAAACTCTTCGTGCAATCAATATTGATAAACGAAAACTAATAGGTATTTCTCTAATTGAGTAAAATGAGTTTTCATAAAATTTTTCTGATAGTTTTATAGTTGATTTAATATCTTCAAAACTTTGATTTATATAAGATCTGTCATTATTTAAATCTTCGATTACATCTCTTGAAATATTAGTTAGTTGCATAGCGATTCCTAGATCAATAGCAGATTTTAGTGAACTTTTTTTTTTTACTTTTAAGATTTTTGCCATCATTAATCCTACTGTTCCAGCAACTCTGTATGAATAAACTAATAATTCTTTTTTCGTATTCAATTTTATATTATTTTTTATATCAGAACTAATTCCATCAAATAAATCGTTTACAATTTTTAAAGGAATATTAAATTCATCTATAAGTTTCCACATGTTTTCTATAACAGAATCTTCAAAATTTTTTATATTAAAATTATCTTTAAATTTTATAAATTTGTCTCTTCTAATATCTAATGGATTAGGATCATCAGCTATATTGTCTGCAACTCTACAAAAATTATATAATGCAGAGCATTTTTTATAAGTTTGTTTTGGTAAAAAAAAACCTGCCCAATTAAAAGATTTGGCATAAATTGACAGATAGTTTTGATCAGTCATTATAAAATTTTATCTAGTACTTTTGCAGATGATAATACTCCAGGCACTCCAGCGCCAGGGTGTGTTCCGGCTCCAACAAAATAAAGACCCTTATATATCTCTGATTTGTTATGAAACCTAAAGTATGCAGATTGAGTAAATTTTGGTTGGATCGAAAAACCAGAGCCAAATTTGGTGTTTAAATCTTTTTCAAAATAATCTGGTGTTAAATAAAAATCTTCCACAATATTTTCTCTAAGATTAGGCATTAGATCTTTTTCCATTTTATCAATAATTAAATTTTTCATCTTTTCACCCTCTAAATTCCAATTTATTCTAGATTGATTATTAGGAACAGGCACCAATACATAAAAACAATCGTTTCCCTCAGGCGCCATTGATTTGTCGGTGGCAGTCGGTCTGTGCAGGTAATAACTAACATCATTAGATAATTTTTTTTTATCAAATATATCATTAAGATGTTCCTTGTATTTATTACCAAATTTTATGGTGTGGTGTTCAATATTGGCATATATTTTTTTAGTTCCAAAATAATATACAAATAATCCCATGGAATATTCCATTCTATTTTTTTTCCATTTAAATATAAATGAGTTGTTGGTGTTACCATTTAATAATTTTTCATAAACAGCTGGTGGATCTGCATTGCAGACTACGTTATCTGCATCTATGATTGTTTGATTATTAATTTGAACACCAGTAATCTTACTATCTTTTGAAATTATATTAGTTACTTCGCTACTTTTTAGAACTTCTATATCAACCTCTTTCATTAATTTTTCAAAACCATTAATTATATTTCCAGTACCACCCATTGAATAATGGATGCCCCACTTTTTTTCTAGATATAAAATTAACCCATAAATAGAGGTTGTGGTAAAAGGATTACCTCCAACCAAAAGAGGATGCATACTTAATATTCTTTTTAATTTTTCATTTTTTATGAACGATGAGACTAAAGAATAAACAGATTTATAACTTTTAAGTTTTAAAAGTGCGGGTAATTGTTGCAACATTACAAATGGTCTATCAAAAGGCACATTGGCAAGCTCTGTAAAACCTTTGTCAAAAATTTTTTTTGTAAAACTCACTAATTTTTCATAACCTACAACATCTTCCTTGCTAAGTTTTTCAATTTGATTCTTCATCTCAGTTTCATTGCCTGAGTAATCAAACTTTGATTTATCTTCAAAAACAAATTGATACCAAATTTTAAGTGGAGAAAGTTTAATGTAATCTTTCGGATCTTTTTGAAACAATTCAAATAACTCTTCAATTAGATAGGGGGCAGTAATCACAGTCGGTCCTCCATCAAATATAAAGCCATTTTTTTTAAATACCCTAGCTCGACCGCCAAGATCAGGATGTTTTTCTATTAATGTAACTTTATGACCTTTGGCTTTTAGTCGAAGAGCAGCTGCAATTCCACCAAAACCAGAACCAATAACTATAGAATTCATTCTAATAATTTATAACCTTTTTAAAAAATTGTAAGAGTATTATGAATTAATTTTTTTTAACTCTTCTTTTGTTTCATCTAAATTTTTTTGAAATACTGTATCAAGTTTAGATTTGTCTACAGACGTAGTAATAATTTTTTTAACAGAATCTATGGCTATTTTAATAGAAGTATCTTTTATTTCTTTGATAGCTGCTTCTTTCATTTGACTTATTTTGTTTTCAGCTAAATTTTTTTTAATTTCTGAAGATTTGTGAAATTTATCGTTTAATTCAATTATTAATTTATCGGTATCTTTTTTGGCTTCTTCTATAATCTCATTGCTTACTGTTTGTGCTGTATCCAATTTATTTTGCGCATTATCAAGCAATGTTTTTGCTTCAGTTCTTAACTTCTCACTTTCGTCAATCTCATTCTTGATATCTGAAATCATTTTATCTAATAATGCAGTTATTTTTTGAGGTATCTTAAGATAAATTAAGGCTCCAAAAAAAATAATAAATGAAACCGCTACCCAGAATGTTGCATCAATTGCCATAGTATTTATCTCCATTTCTTTTTGATAAATCATCTACAATTGCAGAAATGCTGCTGTTGTTTACTTCAGCACCAATAAGTTTTTGGATTAATTCTGATGAAGTTTCTATCGCTATCTTATTGATTTTATCAGGTGCACTATTTTGCAAAACCTTTATTTCTTGCTCAGCTTTTCCAATTTCATCATCAATTTGTTTGTCTAACACATTCTTTTTTGCATTAATGTCTTTTAGAGCTTTTTCTCTAGCTTGATTAAAAATGTTTTTAGCTTTAAGTTTGCTTTTAGAGATAATTTCATCAAACTCTTTTAGTTTTGTTTCACTGTCTACCCTTTGTTTCTCTGCAGCCTCAATGTTTTCTAATATTTGAGATTTTCTAGACTCTAAGTTTCCACTAATTTTTGGAAGTATTAGTTTAGATAAAACTACATACAATACTCCAAACGTTAGTGTTAACCAAAATATCTGAGAAACCCAAAATTCAGGATTTAATTGAGGCATACCTCCACTTTCAGCTGCAAAAGCTTCCATAGAAAACAGGAAGCTAAAAAATATTGACTGAAAAAATATTTTTTTAATCATTTAACTTAAAACGCAAATAGAATGATTAATGCAACTACCAATCCAAATAATCCTGTTGCTTCTGCAAGTGCAAAACCTAAAAGCAAGTTAGGAAACTGTTTTTGTGCAGCAGAGGGATTTCTCATCGCTCCTGACAAATAGTTTCCAAAAATTATTCCAATACCAACACCGGCACCAGCTAAAGCTATTGCTGCTAAACCTGCTCCGATCATTTTTGCTGCTTCTAATTCCATTATATCCTCCTATGTTAATTAATGGTGTAAATTTAATGCATCATTTAAATAGATGCAGGTTAAGATTGCAAAAACATATGCTTGGAGAAAAGCAACTAGGATCTCCAAACCCGTTAATGCAACCGAAAAACTAAGTGGAAGCCATCCACCAACTATTCCGAGACTTATTACAAAGCCACCGAAAACTTTCATCATAGTATGACCTGCCATCATATTAGCAAATAATCTGACAGACAAACTAACAGGTCTACTTAAATAAGAAATAATTTCTATAACTACTATAAGTGGAAGCAGTACAGCTGGTACTCCACTAGGAACGAATAACTTTAAATAACCAAAGCCATGCTTAATAAAACCAATAACAGTTACTCCAATAAAGATAAATGAAGCAAGTACAAATGTAACTATGATATGGCTCGTTACTGTGAAAGTGTAGGGTATCATTCCAAACATATTGCAAAAAAGAACAAACATGAAAAGAGAAAAAATAAATGCAAAATATGGTTTTGCTTTTGATCCCGCTGTATCGCTAATCATCTTGGATACAAAAGTGTAACTCAGTTCCGCTAAAAGTTGAATTTTATTTGGTAGTAATGAATTTTTTTTAGAACCAAGACTAAAAATTAATAAGATTGCAACCGAACTTATAATCATAAACAAGCTTGCGTTAGTAAATGAGATATCAAAAGCACCTACTTTTATTTCTGGTCCAATTCTGTGAACGTTGAATTGGGTCATTGGATTTCCTGCCATAAAACTCTATCTATTTTTGCATGTTTTTTGCAGATCTAATTACGTTAGTTATTCCAGCAACTACGCCCACAAAAAAAAATATTAATATAAACCAGGGTTTAGTACCAAAGGTCTTGTCAAAAATAAACCCAATAATTGTCCCTACTACTACAGCAGACACTAATTCTGTGCTTAATTTGAAGGCAGTTCCAATAGAAGAGGGGTTATTCTTATTATCGTATAAGTTTTTCTTAGAAATCTTCTTTTTTGCAATCTCTAAGCGAGTTTTAAACTGATCTTTTGGCATTTGTATAGTTAGGCAACCATACTCTCTGCTTTTTGTAAATCAACAGCTACTAGTTGGCTTATTCCCTTTTCTGGCATTGTAACCCCATAAAGTCTGTTCATTTTAGACATTGTTAAAGCATGGTGGGTTACAATAATGAATTTTGTATTTGTGATCTTTATTAACTCTTCAAGAAGACTACAAAATCTTGTTACGTTAGCATCATCAAGCGGCGCATCCACTTCATCTAATACGCAAATTGGAGAAGGATTAGTTAAAAAAACTGCAAAGATTAAAGAGAGAGCTGTTAGAGCTTGTTCACCACCAGATAATAAAGTTATAGATTGAAGTCTTTTACCAGGAGGACTTACTAACATTTCCAGACCCGCTTCTAACGGATCTTCAGAGTCAACTAATTCAAGTTTAGCATTTCCACCATTAAAAAGCTTAGTATACACTTCATTAAACTTTCTATTAACTTTTTCAAATGCTTCTATTAATCTCTCCCTACCTTTTTGATTTAGTTCATTAATACTATCTTTTAATTTAATAATTGCTGTTACTAGATCTGATCGATCTTGTTCCATTTTTTTGATTTCATTTTCGTATTTACTCATTTCTTCATCAGCTTTTAAGTTTACTGATCCTAGTCTTTCTCTTTCTTGTTTTTTTTTATCTAAAGAGTCCTCTTGATCAACGGCATTAGGTAATTCTTCAATACCATTTAAATTAGAATTTTCTAAAACATTTTCTTCTGTCAAGCTAAGTTCAGAATTAATTCTATCTAGTAAATCACTTTTTCTTTTTTGCAATCCTTCAATAGTTGCACCAGAACTTGCTTTACGTTCCCTAATTTGAATTGATTGTTCTTGAATTTCATTTAGTTGTGTTCTTAAGGTTTCAATTTTTTGATCAGTCTCTTGAATGACAGCATCATTATCAATTTTTTCTTTGTCAGAAATTCTCAAGTTTTCAGAAATTTGACCTTTTCTTTCAGCTTGTACACTTGGTTGATTTTCTAACTCTTTTAATTGTACGTTTAGTTTATTTTTCCTTTCAGTTAATTCTGCAACCATTTTTTCTGAATTTGATAACAAATTTATCCAACTTTCAATTTCAGTTTCAATAGTTTTAATTCTCTCATTACGTTTGATTGACTCATTTTTAATTGATTGATTTTTACTGTATGCGTCTGCATATTTTTCTTGAAGTTGTTTAATATTTTGTGATTTCTCATTAACACTTAATAGTTCTTCTCTTGATTTGTCATTTTTTAAGTCATTTAAAAAATTATCTAGTTCCATGTTACATCTATCCAATAAAGTAACTGCCTGATTTATCTCATTACTGTCAATTAATTCTTTAACTCTATCAATAGAGTTTTTAACATTCTTAATTGGACCAACACTTATATTTATTGTTCCTTCGGCAATATTGTTGACTACATCATCAACAGCTTTTTGTTCTTCTTTAAGTTTATTCTTAGCAGTCTCTAATTCTTCATTCGATAACTTTTCAGTTTCAAAATATTTTGAATCTACCTCTATTAAATCAGACTTCTCTTCTTTAAGTCTTTTTTCATTAGAATTTGCATCTACAATAATACCTCTCTCTCTTGTAATATCTTCATCAAGAGTTTGAAGAGATTTTTTGATAGCTTCAATTTCATCTTGTGTTCTGGTATTTTCTTCATCTAAATTTTGTAGTTCCAAGTTTAATCTTTGAATTCTAGATAAATTTTCAATACTTTTTTCTCTTAGTGGTGAAACTTTCTCCATTGCTATTTTAATTAAACTTTCTAGTTCAGATATTTTGGTATTAAAGCCCTCAACTTCGCCTCCAGCCTCACTATTGATTTCATTTTCTATTCTTATTTCTTTATCTATCTCAATTAATTTTAAGTAATAAAGGCCTGCTTCTATCTTTTTTATTTGATCGGTAATTAATTTATATTTTGTGGCTTCCTCAGCTTGTTTTTGAAGATTGGCTAATTGCTTTTCTTGCTGTCTTCTAAGTTCATCAGCCCTTTTAAGATTATTTTCTGCAGCATTAAGTCTTAGTTCAGCCTCATGTCTTCTTACATGTAATCCAGATATTCCTGCTGCTTCTTCTAATATCGCTCTTCGGTCTGTTGGTTTAGCAGTAACTAGAGCACCAATACGCCCCTGGCTAATCATTGAGGGCGAGTGTGCACCAGTTGATAAATCTGCAAAAAACATTTGAGCATCTCTTGCTCTTACTTCTTTGTCATTAATATAAAATTTGGAACCTTTGTCTTTTTCAATTTTTCTTCTAACACTGATTTCTTCAAGTTCACGATACTGAACTGGACCTTCATTATTTTTATTTTCAACTTCAATTGAAACTTCAGCAATATTTTTTGATGCTTTGTTAGAAGTTCCAGAAAAAATTACATCTTCCATACCTGATCCACGCATACTCTTTGCAGAAGTTTCTCCCATAACCCATCTTAAAGACTCAACGATATTTGATTTTCCACATCCGTTTGGACCTACAATTCCGGTAAGACCTTCTTCAATTAAGAAATTTGTTTTATCAGCAAAAGATTTAAATCCATTTAACTGGATTTTTTTAAACTCCATGCACTAACTTATATCAGTTTTTCTAAAGCTTTTTTTAAATTTTTATAATTAAGAGATTTCTCGAACTTTTCGTCGTTAATTATTATCGTAGGAGTAGCATTTACTTTGTATTTTTTAACACCATCGATTCGGTCGTTTAATACAAAATCCTCAATTTCCTCATTTTTAATGCATTTTTCAAAATCCACATTAAAGCCCTCATTTACCAAAAATTTTTGAAGATTTTTATTTGCCTCTTCTACGGAATTACCTTTGACCCATTTTTGTTGATTTGCAAATAGGCTATTTAAAATACTTGAGTCTCCATCATTTTTACATTGTGAGACCTTTGATGCATTGAAAGCCGCAATATCTAATGGAAAGTGCCTAAACTCAATTTTAGCTAAACCAGTATCAAGATATTCTTTTTTAAGTTGTGGATAAACATCTTTATGAAAATTTGCACAGTGACTACAGGTTAAAGACTCAAATGCAATAATAGTAATTTTCGCATCAACATTTCCAACACTAATTCTTTTGATCTCATCAGCACTAATTTTAGAAATAGTGCTTAAAAATATTACTATTAAAATAAAAAATTTTTTCATTTTTCCTTAAATACCTTGGTTAGTTCAATAAGTGATTTTTTAATTTTATCATTTTTAACATCATTAATTTTATTTTGATATTTATTAATTGCGACATTTTCTCGATTATTTATATCTTTTGAGATAATTTTTTGCTCATCATCAAAACTAATAAACTTTAACTTTTCTATAACTGAATAACCAAAAAAACTATTCATTTTATCTAAAATTTCTTTTTTTGAGTACTCAATATCAACTTCATGACCTCTTTTAACCATTATTACCAAAGTGCTAACACCAAACTTATTTGAATTTTTAAATGTTTTTGGATAACAAAATTTAAATAATTTTTCTCCTACGATATATTTCCAATTAGAGAGTGTTTCAGAATAAATATGACCTTTCTTGTTAATAATTTTTTTAACATTTTTAGGCAAAGTGTCTTTAAAAGATCTTAAGCCTTGAATGGTACTATTTCTCTGCTTAATATTATTTTTAGATCGCATATGAAAGAGTTAATAATAACAAATAAAATTCTCAATTGGTATGATATTAATAAAAGATCATTGCCTTGGAGAAAAAAGACGTCCTTAAAAAAAAAGCAATATTACACCTTAGTTAGTGAATATATGCTTCAACAAACTCAAGTTATAACTGTAATACCTTATTTCAATCGATTTATAAAAAATATTCCTGATATAGAAACTCTAGCAAACTTTGATAATCTAAAACTTATAAAATTTTGGGAAGGTCTTGGATATTATTCCAGAGTTAGAAATCTAAAAAAAGCTGCACAAGTTATTGTCAAAGATTTTAATAAAAAATTACCTAGTAATTTTTTGAAGCTAAAATCCTTACCTGGTATTGGAGATTATACTGCAAGTGCAATTTCTGCTATTGCCTTTAACAAGCCACTAATTCCATTAGATGGAAATATTGAAAGAGTTTTAAAAAGATATCTTTACTTAAAAAAAGAAAATCAAATTCGAAAAGAAAATTTGATTAAGCAAAAAAAAATTTTTGGCACATCTAGAAGATCAAGCGATTATGCGCAAGCTTTAATGGAATTAGGAGCGTTAATTTGTAAGCCAAAAAATCCACTTTGTGATCAATGTCCTATTTCAAAAAAATGTACATCTTTTATCAAAAAAGATTTCACTTTAACCAAAGTAATAAAAAAAAATAGAGATAAATATTTTTTACTCAAAGTTTATAAAAGAAATAATAAATATTTATTAATTAAAAATAATAAGTTTAATTTTTTAAAAAATTTGAACATTTTTCCAATGAATGAATTGATAAAACCAAAAAATTTTAAACAAAATATGAGTTTTAAAATGTCAAATATGAATATGAGTGTCAAAATTGAATATAATAAGATGATTAAAGCTATTCCTTACTCTTATTGGATTGATCCTAAAAATTTAAAAAACTATACTTTGCCAACTTTTACAAAAAAGATTGTTAAATATTTGGAAAATCATAAATGAAAAAAATTGCAATAGTTGGTGCAGGTATTTCTGGTTTATATATCGCCAATTTATTCAAAGAAAATCCTAATTATCAGGTAACAATTTATGAAAAAAATAACTCGATAAAATTAGATAATGGATATGGAATACAACTATCAACCAACAGTATTCAACTTTTAAATAAAATTGGCTTTAATACTTTGAATGAAGAAGAAAAATTTAATCCTGAAAAAATTGATTTTTATGAAATTAAACAGGAAAAAAAAATATGTGATTTAAATATTTCTGACTTTAATTCTGAAGATTGTAAATACACTGCATTAAAAAGATCTAAATTAGTTGAATTTTTAAGAAAAAGATTAAGTGATAATATAATTCAATATGATCATAATATTACTAAAATTGAGTCAAATAATAAGGAAATAAATTTAACTTTTAATGATGATTACAAAGTAATTTGTGATCATTTGATTATTTCTGATGGTGTTTTTTCCAAGGGCAAATCATTAATCTCTAATAATAAAATTAATCCTACTTTTAATAATTTAATTGCTATTAGAGGTAATATTCCAAGAGAAAATCTTAATAACTTAAATAAAAAAAATATTTCTTTATATTTGGGTCATGGATTTCACTTCGTGCTTTATCCACTTAACAATAAAAATGAGGACTTTAATTTTATTGGAATTTTAAAGTATAAATTAACCGCAAATGAGCTGAATAATTACGAATTATTTAATGAAAAGCCTTTTATTCAAAGCATTAAAGATAAATTACAAAATAAAGTTTCTGCATCAATTTTAGATAATCTTCACAATATTAAATGCTTTCCAGTATTTGTTAGTAAAGATTTATACAGGCCAAGTGATAACATTTTTTTAGTTGGAGATGCTTTTTTTGCCTTTCCACCATCTTTTGCCCAAGGTGCATCACAATCGATTGAAGGTGCGTCAGAACTGTTTGATAATATTATAAATAATAAAAATGATTTTTTTGATGAAAGGTTAAAAAAAGTTAAAATGATTAATAATAGATCTAAATTAAATCAATTTGCATTCCACTTAACAAATCCAATAGTAATTTTTTTTAGAAATATATCTTTAAAATTATTAGTAAAAAATAAGAGATTCTTGGATAGTTACTTGGGTAAAGTTTATAAAAATTAATTTTTTGAAATTAATCTTTGTCTTAGGTAATCGATTGGGTAAGTGCTTCCGTTTATATCGCAGTGCCAATAAGTCCAGCCATTACAGCTTTCTGCACCTAAAATAGTTGCAGCAACTTTGTGGATTGATCCTTCAGCTTGCTCATGTTTAATACTACCATCAGCCATTATTCTTGCAGTAATTTTTTTCTTATGGTCAAAAATATTTGTGCCTGGTTTAATTATGCCAAGTTCAACTAATGAACCAAAAGGTATTCTTGGTTTTGATCTGTTATTTTTAAGAGTGTCTAATAAATCATCTTTAATAGGTTTTGTATTTTTTAATCTTTGCTCACAAGCTTTAAAATAACTCTTTTCTTTTTCTATACCAAAGTAATTTCTACCCAATTTTTTAGCTACAGTAGCTGTGGTGCCAGAGCCTAGAAATGGATCTAAGACCATGTCATCTTTATTGGATGATGCTAGCAATACTCTATGAAGTAGTGACTCTGGTTTTTGTGTTGAGTGTACTTTTTTACCATTTTTCTTTAGTCTCTCAGCACCACTACAAATTGGTAAATTCCAGTCAGATCTCATTTGAAGATCATCGTTTAAACATTTTAATGATTGGTAATTGAAAGTGTATTTTGACTTTTCACTTTTTGAAGCCCAAATTAACGTTTCATGGGCATTGGTAAAACGTGTTCCTCTAAAATTAGGCATAGGATTATTTTTGTTCCAAATAACATCGTTTAAAATCCAAAATCCTAAATTCTGTATAGCGGTACCTACTCTAAAAATATTATGGTAACTGCCTATAACCCAAATAGCTCCGTCTTTTTTTAAAATTCTTTTACACTCAGACAACCATTGATAAGTAAAATCATCGTATTTTTTAAAATTTTCAAACTGATCCCATTTATCATTTACGGCATTAACTTTAGATTGATCTGGTCTAGTTAGTTCACTTTTTAATTGTAAGTTGTATGGAGGATCTGCAAAAATTAAATCAAAAGTTTCACGTGGAATTTTTTTTAATTCTTCAAGGCTATCGCCGTTAATAATTTTATTTTTAAATTCAGTTTTCATTTATAAAAATTAATTAGACTCCAATTGGATTCTTGGGTCAACCTAGGATTGAATTATTTGGATTCGATTTGTGTTAAGAGCACAGGTTATAACTATATATTGTGTGTCTTAAATTTAGATATTGGGGAAAAAGTTTTTCTATGATGTTTGTTAATACCAAGTTTTTTGATTGCTTTTAGATGTTGCTTAGTTCCGTAGCCAAAATTTTGATCCCAACCATATCCCTTATTGTTTTTTGCCAATGTGGTTATAAATTTATCCCTTGAAACTTTAGCAATTATAGATGCAGCAGATATAGAGGAAATTTTTTGGTCACCTTTAATTACTGCTTTTAAATTATAATTTTTTAACTCAGGAACTTTATTTCCGTCAATTAAAATATGAGATGGTTTTTTCTTCAGTTTTTTAATGGCTCTTTTCATTGCCAGTAAACTTGCCTGCAGAATGTTGATCTTGTCTATTTCTTTAACTGAAGCCTTGCCAATAGCCCAAATAGAATTTTTTTTAATATAGGTAGATAATATCTCTCGTTTATTTTGAGTTAAACTTTTTGAATCTTTTAATATTTTCTTATTAATTGATTTGTTTAAGATTACTGCCGCTGCATAAACAGGGCCAATTAAGCTTCCTCGACCAACCTCATCTACACCTGCTAAAATTTTCACTTAATTTATCCAGAAGTGGTAAATTAGCATACCAAATAAAATTCCTTTGACAAAAGAAATCCATAACAATCCATAATTAGAAATATTAAGTTTTTTTTGCCAGTAAAGTGTATATTTTTTGTGTAATCCAATCATACTTAGATCTAAATTTTTATCTTTAATTGATCAATTTTTTTTTTTATTTCTTTTAAATCTATCCAAGAATATTTTTTATTTTCAGGAAACCTTATTAAATATGATGGGTTAAATGTTATCATTAAAGGAAAAGTTTTATTTTTTAGTATCATTTCTTTCCATTTTCCTCTTTCAGATGATATTTTATTGTTTATACCAGTTACAGCTTCCATTGCTGTACTCCCCATTAAAATTACAATTTTAGGGTTAATAATTGATATATGTTTTTTTAAAAAAACAGAGTATCTTTTTATTTCTTGTGATGTTGGTTTACGATCTTCCGGTGGTCTAAAATTTATTGCATAACTACTATAAATATTTTGTCTTTTGATATCTATTGCCAAAAGCATTTTATTCAATAATTCACCAACCTCACCTTTAAATGTAGTGCCAGATTTATCCTCTTCAGTTCCAGGTGCCTCGCCAATCAACATAATTGGGCTATTAATATTACCATCACCCAGAACTAGATTTTGAGAATTCTCTTTTAAATTGCAATTTTCGATTGAATTTATTTGTTTTTTTAATTCTTTTAAAAGTTCAGTTTTTTCAACCTGATTGTTATTATTGATTTCAAGAGTATTAAATCTATTTATTGGCTTATCTTTGAATATAAAATTTGGTTCTATAGTATTTATCAATTCCACGTCTAATTTGCCTTTTTGATTTATCATTTTTTTAGTCATAGAATGATCAAATGTTTAATAAACTAATGAAACTATTTGTAATTTTAGGATTACTCTATCAGACACCAGGATATTCTAAAAGTGCTAGTTTTAATGAGTTTAATTCGCGTGATTTAACAAATTATTTTTCAGGCATTGTTGCATTTGAAAACCAAAATAATTTTGATGCCTTAAAGTTTTTTAATGCATCTAAGGTTTTACTTAACAAACATGACTCTTATTTAAAACGATATGTTTATTCTTTGGTTTTAGAAGATAAAGTTGCACAAGCTATTAATATTATAGAAAATAACAGCAATAAAAGTAACTTAGAATTTTTTGATGCATACATACTATTGATCACTAATAGTTTAAAAAAAAATAATTTCGAAAAAGCTGAAAAATTTTTAAATCAAAGTTTAAAATTTCAAAATCAAAATAGATTCAATTTGGTAATATTTGAGTCTTTAAGGCAATACATCTACACTTTTAAAAATAAAAAAATATTATCTAATAAAAAAAATTTTGGAAATATATCAATTATAAATCAAGCGTTCCAAAGATGTTATCTTAAAAAAGATAGTGCCAGATCTTCATTTTTAAATTTAATCAATAATCCAGATGGAGACTACTCAAGGTATGTATTTTTTTACATCAATTATTTAATTCAAAACAAAAAAATAGAAGAAGCCAGGGAAGTTGTTGGTCAACTTGAATATATTAATTCTACACTTTTGCTCACTCAAAGTAAGAGTTGGATTGAAAACAATGAATTCAAAAAATTTAATAAGATTTTTTCATGCAATAATCACAATGATATTGTCAGCGAGTTCTTATTCTTAATTTCAAATCTTTATTCATCTCAAGATAATTTTGAAAAATCAAATTTTTATTTGAATCTCTCAAATTATTTAAATCCAAAATTCATATTAAATTTATCACTTGTGGCTGAAAATTTTTACCTCAATCAAGATTATGAAAAAGTAAAAAAAGTTTTAAAAAATTTTGACAAGGAAAATGAGTTTTATTACTGGTTTAGAATTAAAAAAGAAACACAAATAATTATCAATGAAAATGGATATGAGGAGGGGATAGATTATATAAGTTCAAAATTTAGAAAGATTGATAACCCTAATTTGAAAATGGTTTTTGATATTGCAAACTTTTATAAAAATTCTAAAAACTACAAAAAAGCTATTGAGTATTATACTAAAATTATTGCGTCTTTAAGTGAAGACTCGGAAATAAAATCAGATTTATTATATAGAAGAGGTGGAAGCTATGAGCGACTAGGCAACTATAAGAAGGCTGATGAAGATTTATTATTATCCCTTAAAATTAAACCTGATGAAGCCTATGTTTTAAATTACTTAGCGTATTCGTGGTTGGAACGAGATTATCAAATTGATGAAGCTATTGAAATGTTGGAAAAGGCATATGCCTTAAGAAATGATGATCCATATATTATAGATTCAATAGGGTGGGCTTTTTATTTGATAGACGATTATGTTGAAGCAGAAAAATACATAAAGAGAGCAGTAGAATTAATGCCTGAAGATCCAACGGTTAATGATCATTATGGCGATATTTTATGGAAACTCGATAGAAAAATTCAGGCTAGATACTTTTGGAATAACGTTTTAAGTTTTGATGATACTGATGATGATTTAAGAAAAAAAATAACTACCAAAATAGTTGAAGGTCTTAAAAACTCTTAAATGATTTCTAACAAGATAAAATCATATGCTAAAATTAATTTAGCACTGAATGTTATTGAAAAACTTTTTTCACTTCATAAAATTGAAAGCATTGTTTCATTTATAAATTTGCATGATTTAATAATAATTAAGAAAACTAATGGTAACAAACATCAAATTTCTTTTAATGGAAAGTTCTCAAAAAATATAAAAAAAAATAATACAGTTAAAAAATTATTCGATATTCTTGATGAAAATAAACTTTTAAATAATCTAAAATTTGAAGTTAAGATTAAAAAGAATATTCCTCAAAAAGCAGGACTTGGAGGAGGATCAATGAATGCAGCAAATATCTTAAGTTTTTTAATTAAAAAAAAATTTATTAAATTAAATCAAAAAAAAATAAAAAAAATCTCCAATCTAATTGGCTCAGATGTGATTTTAGGTATTACACCAACAAGTACCATAATGTCATCAAAAAATGTTGTTAAAAAGTTTTTTAAATGCCCTAAATTTTACACTTTGTTAGTTCGTCCAAATTTTGGATGCTCTACAAAAAAAATTTACTCAGGGGTAAAAAATTTTACAAAATCAAAATTCGATAATCCTAAAAAAACTATGTTTGGTTTTAAGTTTTTAATAGATCAAGAAAATGCTTTAGAAAAAATTGCATTTTTAAAATACCCAAAACTTAAAAAAATTAAGTTATTTTTAGAAAATATAAAAAACCCACTATTTGTAAGAATGACAGGTTCTGGTTCAGTAATAGTTGCTTATTATAGATCAAAACGAGATTGTGAATTAGCTAAAGTTGAATTTAAAAGAAAATTTAAAAATTATTGGTGTAATACATCGAAAACTATATAAATTTTATTTTATTGTGTTATATGAAAACAATATTGGGGCGTAGCCAAGTGGTAAGGCACTGGTTTTTGGTACCGGCATCCTAGGTTCGAATCCTAGCGCCCCAGCCATTTATGGACAACTTTTTAGATAAAATTTTTTTTAGATCACGTAATCTTGATTATATAAGTCAAAATCTTAAAAATATTACAAACCAAACTCCTGCTAATAAAATTTTTGAAGCAATCAATTCTTATTCTGAAAATAGTGAAGTGAGATATGTTGGGGGCTGTATCAGAAAAGTTGTAAAAAAAGAAATTGTGGATGATATTGATTTAGCGACTAATTTAAAACCAAATGAAGTTTGTGATGCTTTAAAAAAGAAAAAAATTAATTTTTATGAGACTGGTATTGATCATGGAACTATCACAGCAATTATAGCTAAACATAAATTTGAGATTACTACTTTAAGAAAAGATGTGATTACCGATGGAAGACATGCAAAAGTAAAATTTTCTTTGGACTGGAAAGAAGATGCTGCTCGAAGAGATTTTTCTATAAACTCAATATACTCAGACAAAGAAGGAAATTTATTTGACCCTCATAATGGTAAAAAAGATTTAGAAGATGGTCATGTAAAATTCATAGGAGATGCAGAAAACAGAATTAAGGAAGATTACTTGCGCATCCTAAGATATATTCGTTTTTTTGTTAATTACTCAAATCGTAAACATAATTCTGAAATTATTAGAATTATTAAAAAAAATATTGGTGGTGTTTCCCAATTATCCTCAGAAAGGTTGTTAGAAGAATTTAAAAAATTAACAAAATCTGATGGCTTTTTAAAGTTATTTGATGATAAGGAAAGTTTAGCAATTATTGAAATTATCTTTCCACAATTAAAAAACTTAAATAGTTTTAAAAAACTAAACTCCTATGCACATCAGAATTTACCTAAAGTTGATTTTATTTTTTTACTATCCCTTTTGATTGTTGATGGTTCTGACAATACAGATTATTTTTTCTATAAATTTAATATCTCTAAAAAAGACCAAAAAAGATTGAGAGTAATCAATTTTTTTTATAAAGAAAAAGTCAATATTAAAAATTTTACTGAAAATAATTTTAATAAGATTTTTTATTTCAATGGAAGGCAAGCTGTAATTGATATTATAAATTATAAGTTATTCAAATCTAGAAAAGTTGAAAAAAAATTAATTAAATTAATAGAAGTCTATAAAAATAAAATTATTCCAACCATGCCAATTGGTGCAAATGTGCTAATGACTAAGTATAATATTCCTGAAGGAAAAATATTAGGAAATAAACTAAAAATGATAGAAGAGATGTGGGTTAAAAATGATTTTCAAATTTTAGATAAGCAAATTCAAAAAATTATTAAAGGCTAAACATATTTGACATCTTTAATTTCAAAATTTTTAACTCCAGCTGGAGTTGTTATTTCTACAAGGTCATCTTTATTTTTGCCAATTAAGCCTTTTCCAATTGGAGATTGAAAAAAAATAAGTTTTTGTTTTAAGTCAGCTTCATCTTTTCCAACTATTTTGTAATTAATCTTTTCACCATTATCTAAGTTTTCTAAAAAAACTGTAGAGCCAAAGATAACCTTTCCATCATTGTTTAGTTTTGTAACATCAATAACGTTTGCTCTTGCAATAATATCGTTAATTTCTGTTATCCTACCTTCGCTGTGAGATTGTTCTTCTTTAGCAGCATGATACTCTGCGTTTTCTTTAAGATCTCCATGCGACCTTGCTTCGGCAATAGCAGCTACAATTTCTGGTCTTTTTTTTTCTTTTAAAAAAACTAATTCGTCTTTTAATTCATTTAAACCATTTAATGTGATTGGTTCTTTATCCATTTATTTATTTCCATTTTGCAATTGGTGGTAATGACATTAATATTCCTTCAACGTTGCCACCTGTTTGTAATCCAAATTTTGTACCTCTATCGTATAATAAGTTAAATTCTGCATATCTACCTCTTTTAATATACTGCATCTCTTTATCTTTTAAAGTCCATTTTTTCTTAATTTTTTTTTCAACAATACTATTAAATAGCATTTGAAATGTGACACCAACATCTCTTACAAACTGAAAATCTTGTTCAAAGTTATTTTTTTTGTAATCAAAAAAAATGCCACCAATTCCCCTTGGTTCATTTCTATGAGGTAGGTAAAAATATTCATCACACCATTTTTTATATTTTTTATAATATTTTTTGTTATGTCGATCACACATTATTTTTAAAGTTTGATGAAATTTATTTTTTTCATTATTATCTTTTATTGATGGCGTTACATCCATTCCTCCACCAAACCAATTTTGAGTTGTACAAATATATCTAGTATTAAAATGCATTGCTGGAATATGTGGATTTTGCATATGCATTACTATTGAAATTCCAGAAGCCCAAAATCTTGGATCTTTACTGGCTCCAGGAATATTTTTTTGAAATTTTTTTGGAAACTTTCCATAAACTTTTGAAAAATTTACACCTGCTTTTTCAAAAATTTTACCACCTTTGATAATTCTGTACTCACCACCACCTTCATCTTTACTTTTATTTCTTTGCCATGTTGTTGATTTAAGTTCAATTTTATTTTTTTCTAACTTAATTATGTCATCACAAATAGCATTTTGAAGTAGCTTAAACCAATTACTAGTAAGCTCTTTTTTTATTTCATTATCCATTTATATTAATCCTGTTTGTCTTAAACTTTCTGCCAAAACAATTGCAACTGAGGATGCAATATTAAGTGATCTAGTATTCTCATTCATTGGTATTTTTAAACGATTGTTAATTGATTGATGTATATTTTCAGGAACTCCAGCACTCTCTCGACCAAACAATATTGTATCATCTTTATTGAAATTAAATTTTGTATAAGATACCGATGCTTTCGTTGTCATTAATATGATTCTATGATTTTTTTTTGCCTCAAAGAAATGTTCAGAACTTTGATATAAATCAATTTTATCCCAATCCATGTAATCCATTACTACTCTTTTAAACCGTTTATCGCTTAGAAGGAAACCACAAGGCTCAATAATTTCAAGTTTAGCACCTAAACATGCACATGTTCTAATTATTGCCGCTGTATTTTGGGGAATATCAGGTTCGTATAATGCAATTATTGGTTTCTGGCTCATATTTATGTGTCATTCTTTCAGTAGAAAAAAAACTATTATCTTATAAGAAATTGTATATTAAATAAATTTTAAGAATAATATTTATAAAAATGTCAGATAAAAAGCCAGAAAGAAGAGAGTTTTTATTTACAGCCTCGTATGCTGTTGGTGCTGTGGGTGTTGGTGCAGTTGTTTGGCCACTAATTGATCAAATGAATCCTGATGCATCAGTCAAGGCTTTAGCAAGCACAGAAGTTGATGTTAGTTCAGTTAAACCTGGAAATACAATAACGGTACTTTGGAGAGGTAAACCAGTTTTTATTAGAAGAAGAACTCCAGAAGAAATTTCAGAAGCAAAATCTGTTAA
>Ga0209362_1000918_pt1 | contig 24696 bp, 23 predicted proteins | sample SaaInlV_165m_DNA_FD_184680 | JGI IMG/M metagenome (GOLD analysis project Ga0209362, IMG submission 184680) | Marine microbial communities from expanding oxygen minimum zones in the Saanich Inlet - Saanich Inlet SI037_S3LV_110m_DNA (SPAdes)... | ecosystem: Environmental > Aquatic > Marine >... | reverse complement strand
GATTCGACTCTTTTTATTTCAAATTCTGATATAGCCATACTGTTTTCTAATTTTCCTCAAATATTTGATAGACACATAACGCCTAAATCAGCCTCACCATTATTACTTGCAATGGGTATTCATGATAGGGAGAACTGTTCGGTCATCTTAAGTATCGTAAATTTACAACACAAGAACCAGCAGAGCGCAAAAGTAAAGACCTGACCCTATGGGTTGTTTTTGTTCGTTAGGAATTTTGTAGAACCGAGTTTTTCAGAAGATCTGTACATAGGTGGTTAAGACTTTCTCCTGATTTTGCTGCTTTTATGGTAAGTGCTTTATGAAGCTCTTTCCCTACTCGAATGACAAATTTCCCTGAAAAAGTTTTATTGAGAATAGACTCTGGTAATGGAAGTTTTTCTTCTTTATGAATAACCACCCATTCTTCAATAATTACACAAAGTTGCTTATATACTTCTGTTTCATCTTTTCCATGACAACATGCTCCAATAAATCCAGGAGATGATCCAACATAATATTGATCTTCTTCAGACCACTCTACTAACTTAATATATTTATCTGTATCTTTCATTTCTCAACCTCTGCTATTTTTGATTTTACTTCTTTTTCCTGATATTTTAGGGCATCACTTCCAAGTTTTCCTGAAATAGTGATTTTAGCTCCAGAAGAGTGAAAAAAGTTGCGGTGACTACCTTTACCTCCTCGATTTGTAAAACCAGATTTTTCTAACATTGATATTAGTTCTCGAATTTTCTTTGGCATGATCTATATAGTACCAGTTAAGTACTAAAAGTCAAGGGCGATATATTTATTCTTTAAATAATTGGAAATAATTGGGGTCAGTGTGTGATTTATTTATTAACTCTTCTCAATCTAGAATATTCCAGCTACCCAATCCATTTACTACCCAAAAACCTCTCATAATTTTTTGAAATTTTATATATAGTATTTAACCCCAAAAACATCTATTTTCATCTTCCCCAACTATTGTAACGAAGTCTTCAAGAAGTTTTACTTCTGGATTCTGCGCGTACCTATGCCATTTTAAATCTGACATCATCTAGTATATACTCCACACTTCACGATATTTAATATATGTGGCTTTAGCAACAGATATCTCTATTTTTACATTTGGCTTACTATATTGCGGTCTAATTTCAAATATTTGATAGACACATAACGACCAGCATCAGCTTCGCCATTATTACTTACAATGGGCGTTTATGATAGGAAGAACTGTTCTGTCATCTGAAGCATCGTAAATTTACAACACAAGAATCAGCAAAACGCAAAAGTAAAGACCTGACCCCTTTGTTGTTGTTGTTCCTCTTCTGCTCATTCCAATCTAAACGCATATTAGACTCCCAGCGATTAACCTGCATCTTTGACCATAAAATAAGCTCAGGATTACATGCAGCTTTGGTACATAATTTCTCTGGGTTAGGTGTAATACCTACTCTCTCTAAATCTAAGCGATCTGCATCCCAACAAGTTGCTATCGTTATATCTTCTGGATTATATCCACCCATTGTGTGACCACAACAAGCTTCGTATAATTTATCAAAAGCTGAATCGCTTAATTCAAATAATTTTTTCTTACGAAGTTTAAGCGCAAATTTCGCACCCCGCTCTCCATGCCCCTCATCCCAACCATCATTTTTTCTCTGACTATCATGAAATAGTGCGAATAGCTCTACAACGGCTCTATCAGCCCCTGTCTCTTCCACCAATATCATTCCATTCTTACGCACTCGCATCCAGTGGGCAGCACCGTGTACCCCTCTTAGATTCATTGAATATTTTGAGATAACACTCTTCACTAACTCTGGTGTTAAGATAGAGTGCTCATCAATTCTATATAGGCGATTAGAGTTTTTATACACGCGGATTCAACCTTGTAGTGCCCACCATTAGAGTAAGTTTTGTCAGAGGTAGGATAGCATAAAAAATATGGTATTAATATTTTTTATGTGGATATAAAAAATAACACCACGTAAAAAAGATCTTTTATCGCGACTTACTAACTAAACAACGAGTTACAAATAACTTTAAGTTCAATTTTTCATTACAACTATACTCATTAATAATCAGCTAATTAAATAACTATAGTAATCTTATTTATAGATCAGCTTTATAACTAGATAACATAAATAATAGAATATAAGTTCTTCACATTGATTGTGGATAACCCTGTAGATAAAAGTTTGCGAGGTATCTCAACAATGAATATAGGCAAGCTGTAGCAGGTTGCTACTTTTTTAAGCTACCTATTTATGGGGTATATTTGACTCGCTGTCTGACCGCTTCAAACAGGACAACTCCTGATGCAACTGACACATTAAGACTACTTACTTCTCCAGCCATTGGAATTTTAATTAATTGACTGCAGTTCTCTTTAGTAAGTCTACGCATTCCGCCACCCTCTGCCCCCATCACTATAGCTATAGGACCTTTTAGATCAACTCCGTGAAGAGTGTCTACTGCCTCTCCTGCCGCACCTACGATCCATATACCTCGATCAGCAAGAGCTTTTAGAGTTCGTGCAAGATTGGTAACTTTAACAAATGGTAGAGTCTCCACTGCACCACTTGCCACTTTGCGCACTACAGGAGTTATGCCAGCTGAACGATCTTTGGGGACAATTACTGCATCTACTCCAGCAGCCTCTGCACTTCGTAAACAAGCTCCTAAATTGTGCGGATCAGTTACTCCATCTAAGATTAGCAAAAATGGTAGCTCATCGCGACTATCTATACTGTCTAGAAGATCTTGCAGTGCGTTCTCATCGTATGTTTTTAAAACTGTGGAATCTTTAGTTTCGACCACAACCCCTTGATGGACTGCTCCTCTAACTATACGATCTAACTCTTTTTTATCAACTAACCTAACCCCTACTCTACTTTTTTCAGCATCACTACGTAGCTCTCGCAACCTTCTATCTTGGCGTTTTGCATCCACCAAGATAAAATCTCCTGTCGCTGGAGAGGATGATTTCAACCAAGCTTTTACTGAATGTATGCCAAATATATGTGTCATCTTTACCTGCAATATTAATTACTAATTTGAACTTTTCTTTTTAGGACGAGATCTTCTTCTTTTTGGCTTACCAGCCCCTTTTTTAGTATTTCCTTTAGATCCAGCATCTACTTTTTTCTTAGAGTTTCTATCATTCTTAGAGTTTCTACTTTTTTTAGTCGCTCCACCATTCTTAGAGTTATCTAAATGGAGAAAATCAATCTTTCTCTCATCCAGATCCACTTTTGCTACCTGTATTCTTATTGTATCTCCTAGACGGAATCCTCTGCCTCCGCTCTCTCCTGTCAACTGATGACGAACTGGATCAAAATGGTAGTAATCATTTTGTAGAGCTGTGATATGGACAAGACCATCTACAAAAATATTATCTAAAGTTACAAATAGACCAAACCCAGTTACTCCACTGACCACACCACTAAACTCTTCACCCACATGGTCCATCATATACTCACATTTCAACCAATCAATTACATCTCTAGTTGCGTCATCCGCACGACGATCGTTGGTTGAGCACTGCTCACCGATGCGTACCATATCTTCTTTACTATAATTAAAGTTTTTACTCTTATTAAAACCAGAGCGAATAGCTGTAACCACTTTTTTAGCCGTAGATTTTGCTGCGTTGTCTAGCAGATATCCGATAGCACGATGCACTAAGAGGTCTGGGTAACGTCTAATTGGGGAGGTAAAATGTGCGTAGTCACTATGCGCCAACCCGAAGTGACCAATCTTATCTTCTGGTGAGTAGACTGCACGATTTAGGCTGCGAAGAAGAACGGTCTGAATAAGGTTAAACTCTGGACGCGCACGAGCTAGATCCAAGACCTGTGCATAGTCTGCAGGCTGAGGACGATCTCCACCAGGTAGTGCTAAACCAAACTCTTTCAAAAATAGGCGTACATTATCCAATTTATCAGAGGATGGCTTCTCATGAACACGGTATAGAGTTGGTATTTTATTGCGCTTTAGATAACGAGCTGCTGATACATTAGCTGCAATCATAAACTCTTCAATCATCTTATGAGCATCATTGCGTATCACTGGAACAATAGACTCGATCTTCTTATCTTTACCGAATACAATTCTAGTTTCAGTAGTTTCAAAATCTATAGCTCCGCGTTTAGAACGCTGTTTGCGCAAAACCTTATAGAGCGCATGAAGCTCTTTGATCTCTGGTAGATAGGTCTGGTATATCTCTGGCAGATCATTATCACCATCTAGTGCTTTACCAACTTCACTGTATATCATTCGAGCTGCAGAACGCATCACTCCACGATGAAATTTAGAGTTAGAGATGAGCCCATCTTTATCAATCCTCATTTCACAAACCATACAGAGACGATCTACATCAGGATTTATTGAACAGAGTCCATTGGAGAGCGATTCTGGCAACATAGGAACTACATAATCTGGGAAGTAGACGGAGTTACTGCGCACCAGAGCCTCTCTATCTAGTGGACTATCAACTTCCACATAATGGGATACATCTGCAATGGCGACCAACAACTTCCACCCTTTTGCAGTACGACTACAGTGGACTGCATCATCAAAGTCTCGTGAGTCTGCGCCATCAATAGTTACTAGTGGGATGTTACGGAAATCTTTACGCTCATTCGCAACCTTCTCTGGAACTGTAGCTGGAATAGCTGCCGATTGCTGCTCAACATCTTCTGGCCAAAGGTGCGGAATATCGAAAGCACGAATCGCTATATCAATCTCCATTCCAGGAGCCATGTGATCACCAAGAACTTCTACCACCTTACCAACAGGGCCGCCTCTTTTAGATGGCTGTTCGAGCAACTCTACTAACACAATTTGATCATCCTCAGCATTAGCTGCATATTTTTCAGGAATCACAATATCGTGAGTTATTTTTTTATTACTCGGAACCACTGTTCCAACTCCACTCTCTACAAAGTAGCGCCCTACTACTTGCTGCGTTCCATGTTCAAGAATCTTTACTACATGTCCCTCTTTTTTACCACGACGGTTAACCCCCATCACTGAAGCTAGAATACGATCGCCATGCATTAATCGACGCATCTGTTTTGCGTGGAGAAATAGGTCATCGCCCCCATCATCAGGGATTAAAAACCCAAATCCGTCAGGATGTCCTTGCACTCTACCTTTAACTATATCCATTCGTTCTAGTAGTCCATATCCACCATTTCTATTTTGTGCAATCTGTCCATCACGCACCATTGCAATCATTCTTCTGCGCAACCCCTCTTTTCTCTCAGCATCATCATACTTAAAGTTAGCAATCATATCTTGCAGTGATTGTGGAGCAGAGCTCTTCTCTAATACCTTTAAAATATCATCTCTTTCAGCAACTGGGGTAGCGTATACTTTTGTTTGGTGGTTTTTCATTCTTATTTTTAATCTCTTACTTATCTGTTTTATTTACTTTTCAATACATATTGACACAAACTAATCCAATATTATACACCCTTATACTCTATACTTATACTTATGACTAATAAACTACTACTAACTACTCTAACTTTATTAACTATACTCTTAAGTGCATGTGATAGCTCACCTGACAAATCTGCGCTTGCACCTGAGCTAGAGGGGACACTTATCAGCTCTGCAGCACCTATTGCGATAATAAATAGCCAACAAGAGATTAAGTATCTCTACTTCACTCCTATTGATTGCGAGAGCTGTTGGAAAATTTTGGAACAGATGAATAAACATCGTGAAGAGTTTCCAGCTGGCTCTATAGGTGGAATCATTATGAGCGAAGATATATTTGCGGTGTATGAAGCTACACGCGCTCACTTTATAAACCTACTCCCGATCTATGCCGACCATGATGAGAATATAGCTTATGACTATGATGTAGAAATTGAGAAGGCTCCTCTCTGGGTAACTATTGACGAGAGTGGAAAAATAAGCAACCGCTCCCCGACGATACCAGATGCGGTAAAGTCGGTTTTGAAGTGATTATTAAGGTACCTTTTAAGTTTACTTAACTTTACGAGAACGGATGATTTAGAACTATCGTCTCTTCTCTGTCTGGACCAGTTGATATTATATCTACAGGAACTCCACAAAGCTCTTCTAATCTGCTCAGATACGCTTTTGCATTATCAGGGAGATCATTATAACTCTTAGCCCCTAAAGTTATCTCACTCCAACCAGCCATCTCTTCATACTGAGGATTACATCTCTCAAACGCCTCAGCCCCGATTGGTGGGGTTTTTCTTATCTCTCCATCCATCTCGTAACCCGTACATATTTTCAAGGTCTCCATTCCATCAAGAACATCTAGCTTAGTAATACAGAGACCTGTAAAGCTGTTTATCTGTACTGCACGCCGCAGTGCCACTGCATCGAACCATCCGCAGCGCCGCGCTCTTCCAGTTGTTGCACCAAACTCATGCCCTTTTTCTGCCATGTGTTTACCAGCATCATCCATAAACTTATCGCCATCATAGAGCTCTGTTGGGAATGGACCAGAACCAACTCTAGTAGTGTAGGCTTTAGTAATTCCAAGAATATAGTCTAAGTATCGTGGCCCAACTCCAGTTCCTGCAGAGGCTCCACCAGCAGTCACTGTTGATGAAGTTACATACGGGTATGTACCATGATCAATATCTAGCAGCGTACCTTGCGCACCTTCAAAGAGTATCCCTTTACCACTATCTTTATATTCAAATAGCTCTTCCGTAACATCAGTAACCATTGGGCGCAGTTCATCAGCCATAGCTAAAGACTCATCTAAAACTTTTTGATAATCTACTGCATCAGCTTTGAAATAGTTAGTAAGCGCAAAGTTATGGTACTCCATAACCTCTTTTAGACGATCAGCAAAACGGTTCTCATCCATAAGATCTTCTAAACGAATTCCGCGACGAGAGACTTTATCTTCATAGGCTGGACCGATACCACGCCCTGTAGTACCAATCGCTTTTTTACCTCGTGCAATTTCACGAGCCTGATCTAATGCAACATGATATGGAAGAATAAGTGGGCAAGCCTCACTAAGACGCAATCTCTCTCGAGCTGGAATGCCATTTTTTTCTAACATCTCAATCTCTTCTAACAGTGCATTTGGTGCTAACACCACGCCATTACCGATAAAGCAGGTTACATTATCTCGTAAAATACCTGAAGGGATAAGATGAAGTACTGTAGTTTTGCCATCAATAACTAGAGTGTGCCCAGCATTATGACCTCCCTGAAAACGGACTACTGCTTCCGCTCTATCAGTTAATAGATCAACAACCTTACCTTTACCTTCATCGCCCCATTGAGACCCAATAATTACTACGCTCTTTGCCATTTTAATCTTTCTCTTCTTAAGTTAAAAAATATTTTATCGTTTGGTCACAGACCAGCTTCCATCACTCTCTACTAGTTTACGGTCACAACCAATATCTGCCGCACCTTCTCTCTGTCCTAATAGCTCACAGATAACTCTCTCACCACTACTACGCAGAGACTCTATTTTTCTGCGCAACTCTTGGCGTACAACACTGCTTGTAGCTTCATCTAGATGTGGTGCAAAAATAGCAGGCAATGGGTACTCTACATTATCTGCTTCTAAATTATTACTAATAAGGTTTTTCAAGTCTGCGCTAAATCCTGTTGCAGCTCGCGCTCTTCCAAATACTGCCCCCACATTATCGTAACGACCGCCTTGAGCTAAAGCCACACCTTTTCCTTCTGCATACGCAGCAAATACCACTCCTGTATGGTAGTCGTAACCACGCAACTCTGCCAGATCAAAGTGAATCTCCAGCTTAAAATCTTCAGTGCCGACTCTATCAGCCAACTGCTCTTGTACTAGTACAGCAATTTTCTGTAGTGTTGCAACAGATGGTTGAATAGAGCTATCCATTTTTTCCGCACGCTTTAAAACTTCATCTCCTCCATTCAGATCTTTAAGTGCAATTAGCTGTTCAGCAATAACTTTATCTGCGGAGTCAGGGAGTGCGCTTCGGACTATATCTTCAACTTCAGCAGATGCCTTGCGTTGCAGAGCATCAAAGAGCATCCTCTCCTGATCTGAATCAAACACAACCTGCTTAATTAGAGATCTATATATTCCGACATGCCCAAGATCCAATACTAGAGATTTCTCCCCAGAAGCGATCAACATCTCTACCATTAACAAGATCACCTCTACATCACTCTCTACTCCTGAGTGACCGTAGAGCTCTGCTCCTAATTGAATTGGACTACGCGTAGCTCCAGATATTTCTGGACGAGTATGGAGAACAGAACCCAGATAACAGAGCCTAGTCGGCCCATCTCTATTGAGACGATGAGCATCTATTCGTGCCACTTGCGGCGTCATATCCGCCCGCACCCCCATCATTCTGCCTGTAAGTTGATCAGTCAGTTTAAAAGTCTGTAGATCAAGATCATTACCAGTGCCAGTCAATAGTGACTCCAGATACTCAATTAGTGGAGGAATAACTGTCTCATAGCCCCAGCAGTGGAATAGGTCTAGCAACTTACGACGTAGAGCCTCAATTTTAACTACTTCTGCAGGTAACAGCTCTTCTACTCCGTCAGGGAGTCTCCAACGATCCAATCCGCTCATAAATATCCGTTCATAAAATTTAAGTTTGTATCTTAACTACTGCTTCTAATAAAGTAGAGTAGAGTTGCCCCTGCCACCATACTAACAATTCCTATCTTCCTTAAGCTTATCGCTTCCATCTCACCCATTCGTTGCATAGTTGAGCGCCACCCCTCTGGATTGAGGGTTGGCATTAAACCCTCGATAACTAGCACCAGAGCGATAGCAGATAAAAAATCTGTCCAGACCATTAGCTATATCTGTGGCTATTTTTCAGCGCTCTGTTTGCCGCCAAAATATTGAAAGAATTCACTATCTGGTTCCAATACTAACAGGTCACCACGATTACTAAACACCTTTTCATAAGCATCTAAGCTACGATAGAAAGCGTAAAATTCAGGATCAGCTCCATAAGCATTGGCGTATGTCTCAGTCGCTTTTGCATCACCTTCACCACGCATCTTCTCAGCTTTCTGATTCGCCCCTGCAAGAATGATTGTACGCTGACGATCAGCTCCTGCACGAATTCTTTCAGCAGCCTCAGCACCTTTTGAGCGATAATCTTTAGCTACACGATCTCGTTCAGCCTCCATTCTACGGAACACGGAGTTGCTAACCTCTTGCGGCAGATCTACTCGTTTAATTCTGACATCTACTACCTCAATCCCAAACTCCTTAGCCTGAAGTGCAGAACTTTTAGTAATAGAGTCCATAATCTGATCTCTCTCACCACTAACAACCTCCTGTACTGAACGCTTACCAAACTCGCTTCTCAGCCCATCTTTAACGACCTGAGAGAGGCGCTGATTAGCAGTCCAAAAATCACCGCTTACAGATTTAAAGAACTTCTCTACATCACCTATACGCCACTTAACGAAAGAGTCAACTAACACATTTTTCTTTTCCGCAGTTAGATAGCGCTCAGGATCTGCATCCAGAGTCTGGATGCGTTTATCAAACTTACGCACATTATTTACTAACGGAACTTGAAAGTGAATACCAGTCGGATAGTCTACTTCTGCAATCTCACCCAATCTAAACTTAATTGCCAACTCTCTCTCATCAACAATAAACGCTGACATTGAGAGCACAAATAGAGCTAAAACTACAACTCCTAAAATTAATTTTACTTTATTCATTACTTTTTTCTCCCTCTAATTTATCTACTACGCGAGCGGTCACTTGAAACTGTAGAGCGTCCACTATCTTGCGCTATACGATTTCTACGACTAACACCATCTGAATTATTACTCAAATCGCCACTATTTAAATTATTGCTCTGACCCATCATCTTATCAAGCGGGAGATACATTAGACTATTGCCGTTATCCACATCCACCAACACTTTACTAGAGTTAGAGAGCACACCCTCCATAGCATCTAAGTATAGGCGCTTGCGAGTAACTTCTGGAGCCTTTTGATACTCTGTCAAAACTTGATTAAAGCGCGAAGCTTCACCATCTGCTTTAACCATAACCTGTTCACGATAAGCCTCCGCCTCAGCAATAATTCGTGCCGATGCACCGCGTGCTTTTGGAAGAAGATCATTACTGTAGGCTTCCGCTTCATTAATTAGTCGCTGCTTATCTTCACGAGCCTTAACTACATCTGCAAATGCACCCTGCACCTGATCAGGTGGCTGAGCATCCTGCATATTTACGGTGGTTACTTGCAACCCTGTATGGTAGCGATCAGCAATATTTTGAATAAGATCTCTTGAACGAGCTGAAATCTCTGAACGCCCTTCGGTCAATACAAAATCCATTTTGCTCTTTCCAATAACATCTCGTACTGCACTCTCAGTTGCTTGGCGTAGAGTTATATCTGGATTCAGCACACTAAAGAGATAATTTTTAGCATCTTTTACTCTATACTGAACTGCGAATTTAATATCGATAATATTCTCATCCTTGGTCAACATCAAAGATTCGCGTGGAACCGAGCCCACGGACTGAGTGCCACCACGAGAGCGATAGCCAATCTCTATATTACGAATCTCCTCGATATTCACCTTCTCTACTGTAGCTATAGGATAAGGTGGAATCCAGTGTGGTCCTGGTTGTGTACTAGTAAAGTATTTACCGAAGTAGAGCTCAACACCTCGTTCTGCAGGATCAACGATATATATTCCAGATAACATCCAGAGCAGAAACAGTACTCCAAAGATTGCGCCTAAGCCAATTGGGCTTGCACTACCTTCACCTTTACCATCTTTTCCACCATCTCCCGATCCACCTTTGCCAGATTTCTTACCTTTATCTCCTCCACCAAATATCTGTGCTAGAGAGTCCTGCATCTTTTTAACTACCTCATCTAAATCAGGTGGCTGATCTCCGCCGGAGTTTCCTCCACGAGGTCCTTTATTATTATTCCCCCAAGGATCATTACTTGGCGGCTGATTATCACCCCACCCCATCTTCATTGTATCTGCCTTATTTACTAACTCGTCCTTCATGGATAATTTCCCTAACTTAGTTGATAACATTTATACTCATAAAACTCTTTCAAAAAAACTTCTATATTATACGCTCATACCACTACAACTTATATTATATATTCACACAACTCTCTATTATACGCTCACGCAATTTTAGATAATCTAATGTTTTAGCTGGAAGTTCAATCTCCATTTTCCACCCCCCTTCATCAGAAAATTGTTCTGCTAACACTCCCCCTTCTCGATGAAGTTGAGCGTGGAGCTTACCCTCTGTTGGTTTTAGTACAATATCTCCTCTAATTGGACTACCACTAAAGCGCTCTGTTAACACATCTAGCAAGAGCTCGATACCTTCACCCTCTTTTGCAGAGAGCCAGATGCGTACTACCTCCCCTTCACTGTTTCGTTCTACACGCGGCGCTAGCGATTCTGCAAGATCTATCTTATTATAAACTTCAAGCTGTGGAATCTTATCTGCGCCAATCTCTGCAAGTACTAAGTTTACCTCATCGATATGGTCTTGACGGTCATCGTGAACTGCGTCAATTACATGAATTAACAGATCAGCTTCACAGGTTTCAAGCAGAGTTGAGCGAAATGCTTTTACAAGATCGTGGGGGAGATTACGAATAAAGCCAACCGTATCCGCAACAATCACCTCCCGTCCCGCAGGAAGTTTTAGCTTACGAAGAGTTGGATCTAATGTTGCAAAAAGTTGATCCGCAACATAGACTCCTCCATTCTCACTATCCATACCTGTAACTACACTATTAAATAGCGTAGACTTGCCAGCATTAGTGTAGCCGACTAGAGAGAGTGTAGGGATAGCTGCTCGTTCTCGAGCTCTTCGTCCAAGCTTACGAGTTGCATCAACCTTATCTAAGCGCTTACTAATCTGCTTAATTCGTTGAGAGATCATCCTCCGATCACTCTCAAGCTGAGTCTCACCAGGACCACGCATTCCTATACCGCCCTTCTGGCGCTCTAGATGAGTCCAACCACGAATCAGGCGTGTAGATAAGTGGCGCAACTGCGCCAACTCAACCTGAAGCTTACCCTCATGTGAGCGCGCGCATTGAGCAAAAATATCAAGAATTAATGTAGTACGATCTAGAACTCTACACTCAAACAGAGACTCTAGATTTCTCTCTTGCGCAGGAGATAGAGAGTGGTTAAATATAACCACATCAACTTCATCTCCAGCAACTAGATCTTTAATCTCCTCAACTTTTCCGCTACCAATAAAAGTTTTCGGATCTATAGAGTTGCGTTTAACAACTAGAGTATGCAGAATATCCGCGCCAGCAGAGTTAGCAAGAAGCTCAAACTCCTCCACTATCTCATACGGATCTTTTTCATGCAGGTCAAGGTGAACCAATAGGGTTCTCTCGCCCCCCTGATGGCGTTCAAAAAACTGGGACAATTTATCTTAATCTATTAACTTATGGTCTATCTTATTCTGCTATTTCTGCACTATCGTTATTAACTGCGTCAATTTTAACCGTGCGTGATGGCACAATAGTTGATATTGCATGCTTATACACTAGTTGATTTACTCCACTTTTAAGTGAAATTACAAATTGGTCAAATGACTCAATATACCCCTGCAGCTTAATACCGTTAACCAAAAAGATTGACACTGGTGTCTTATCTTGGCGTAGTGCATTCAGAAATGGCTCTTGTAGTTGTTGGCTTTTATTACTCATCTTTAGTTACTCGCTCTTTCTTTTATCTTCACTTAATGTATACCTATCATTCGTGTGTATATTAAATATACCACAACTATCAGCCATAGATCAACCACTCTATCTCTGACTGCCAATTTCTTAACCAAGTAAGTTGGCGTTTTGCAAGTTGCCTAGTTGCAACCAGAGACCTAAACATCATCTCTTCCATCTCTAGCTCTCCATCCAGATACTGCCAAATCTGGCGATATCCTACGGAGCGCATTGATGGGGTATCTAACGATAGATCGCCTCGCTCTCGTAACGCTTTTACCTCATCAATAAAACCCTCTTTCAACATTATGGTTAGGCGTTGCTCTATTCTATGGTGTAGAACTGATCTATCTTCTGGTGCTATTGCCACCATTTTAACTGACTCTGCGGGCAAGCCAGCTCTCTTCTCATTTTTTTGCAGGGTGGTAATGGCTATTCCAGATAGTTCATACACCTCTAATGCGCGCATAATTCGCTGTGGATCATTGGAACTTATTCTCTCTGCAGCTAACGGATCTACCTTAGCTAAACGCTGGTATAGAGTATCTAGACCATACTCTGTAATCTCATCATCAAGTCTATCTCTTATCACTGGATCTGATTTAGGCAGAGTAGAGAGCCCAAACTGAAGAGCTTTAAAGTAGAGCATTGTTCCTCCAACTAGTAGAGGAACACTCCCTCTTGACCTAATATCCTCCATCTCTCGGAGTGCATCTTTGCAAAACGAGGCTGCAGAGTAGCTCTCTACTGGATCAACTATATCTATCAAACGGTGTGGGGCTCTCTGTAGAATATCTCTATCTGGCTTTGCAGTTCCTATATCCATTCCTCTATATATTAGTGCAGAGTCTACACTGATAATCTCATAATTATGATTCTCTGCTAACTCAACTGCAAGATCAGTTTTACCTGCAGCAGTTGGTCCTGCGAGCAGAATGGTTTTGTCACCGTAGTTGAGAACTGTTTTAAGATTACTATTCATCTACTGCCCACGCAAGAAGAGCCCATCAAGCTCGAAGTGAGTTAGTTGACGCCAAGTTGGTCTGCCGTGGTTACACTGCCCGCTGCGCTCAGTCTGTTCCATATCTCTAAGCAGTGCGTTCATCTCAGGTATAGTCAGTTTTCTGCCTGCACGCACAGAGCCGTGGCATGCCATGGTGGCAAGAACTTCATTAATCTTCTCTTTAATTCTAGCTGTAGATTCATACTCTTTCAAATCCGCCAACAGATCTATCGCTAGACTTTCTGCATCTCCATTAGCTAACAGCAGGGGCACTTCGCGCAACAGTAATGATTCAGGTCCGGAACGATCTATCGTCATTCCCAAACTATGAAAGAGCTCTTGCTGCTGCTCTGCAAACTCAGCATCTAATTCAGAGACCGCAATAGTTATCGGAACCAACAGCTGCTGAGACGGAATGCCATCACGTTGAATTGCCTGCTTCAGACGCTCATAAGTTATTCTCTCATGTGCAGCGTGCATATCTACGACCACCAACCCTTCACTATTTTCCGCCAAAATATAGGTATTATGGATCTGTGCTACTGCATAACCTAATGGGTATGTATCAGAAGAGGAGTACTCACTCCCCCTCTTCTCTGCAATCATATTTGATTGAGCTTGTAGCTGAGTAAATATGCTCACCTGTTTTAGTGCAGTTTCAGAAGAGGTGACTGCTGGAGTTACTGATGAATTTATCGAAGATGATACCGATAATATTTCACCACTCTCTCTATCTACAATCTCTTCTCTACTAATATGGATAGAGTCTCCTCCAGGACGCACTTCTGCCAGAGCACTCTTAACTCTGTTTGACACAAACCTATGGACCTGTTGACTCTCTCTAAAGCGAACCTCATGTTTGGTAGGATGCACATTCACATCAACTAATTCTGGATCCATCTCTAAAAAAAGAAGATAGGCTGGATGCTTCCCGTGAAAAAGTACATCTTGGTAGGCTTGGCGCAGAGCGTGACTCACAACTCGATCTTTAATAACTCTCCCATTGATAAAGAATAGCTGCTGATCGGCTTGACTGCGTGCCGCTACTGGCTCAACAATCCATCCATGAAGAGAGAGAGCGCCTGACTCTTGTTTGAGGTAGAGAGCGTTATCGATAAATTTACTCCCCAGCACAGAACTTACTCTTCGTTCCCACTGCTCAACTCCATCAGCTACAGTATATTCACGCGCTACTTTGCCATTTCGTTTTAGCACTAGTGCGATCTCAGGATGAGAGAGAACCATACTTCTCACTACACTATCAATATGACGAAACTCAGTCTTCTCGGTGCGCATAAATTTCTTGCGTGCAGGAGTATTAAAGAACAGATCTCGCACCTCAACTGTAGTCCCCTGTGGGTGAGGATCTGGGGTTGGTTCCTCCATATCAAGACCACCATCCCCAAACACTCTCCACCCCTGCATTGCGCTATCTTCTGCAGCACAAGATATTAACTGCAATCTTGAAACTGAAGCGATACTTGGGAGAGCTTCTCCTCTAAAACCTAGCGTTGCTATCTTGCCTAAATCTTCAATATTTTTCACTTTACTGGTCGCATGTCTATCTAACGCCAGTAGTAGATCATCTACAAATATCCCTCTACCATTATCTCTCACCTTAATTAGGCGCTGCCCCCCCTCTTCTATCTCTATCCAGATCTTAGTTGCACCTGCATCAATACTATTTTCTAAGAGCTCTTTTATAACTGAGGATGGTCGTTCCACCACCTCACCAGCAGCGATCTGATTAGATAGTTGGGTCGATAATCTTTGAATACGACTCACTATTGCACCCTCAACTTCTGTCCGATTTTAAGTGCATCTTTGATGCCGGGATTAAGTTTACGCAGATGTTTTATAGTTATATTAGTAGTGCGTGAAATTTTACTCAATGAGTCTCCCTGCTTAACCTTATAGTAGCGTTTTGCAACACGCTTCATAGATTGTGTCGTGCTTGTGGTAGGGGTATGATTAGTAGGAGCTGGGTAACGCTGTGCAAAAACTTTTACTGAGCGCATCATAGCCTCTGCCAGCTTCTGCTGATAAGCAGCTGTACGTAACTTATTCTCCTCTCGTGGATTAGTTATAAAACCTGTCTCTACCAACATAGATGGAAAGTCTGGAGCTTTTAAAACCGCAAAGCTCGCTTTGTGTACTTGGTTACCATGAAGATCCCCAATCTTACGCAACTGATTCAACACCAATTCCCCAAGCTCTAAACTAATTTTTGCATTGGCTGCTCGCTCCATATCTCGTAGAGCATAACCGAAGCCGTTTTTATCCCTTCTACTATCTACTCCACCAATACGGTCAGCACGATTCTCCTGACGAGCAAGCCAGCGCGCCATTTCGGATGATGCTCTCTTCTGAGATAGGATAAATACTGATGCGCCGTGCGCTGAACTCTTCTTAAATCCATCGGCATGGATAGAGATGAAAAGATCAGCTTCGCTCTTCCGCGCCTTACGCACTCGACCGCCAAGACTGACATAGTAGTCACCTTTTCGTATCATCACTGCACGCAATCCTGGCTCTTGCTTGATCATCTTCTCCAGGCGTTTCGCCACTGCCAATACAATATGCTTCTCTTTACTACCTCTGCGCCCAACTGCCCCTGGATCTTCTCCACCATGTCCAGCATCAATAACTATTGTAAGATCTCGGCGGGAACCAGATTGGGGCTTTACAGTTAGTGCTTGTGACTCTTGTGACTCCTGTTTTAAATTATAGAGATCTAAAACTAATCTATGCCCATAACTCTCATTTGGTTGCAGCTGAAAAGAGCGCGCTTCAACTCCTCGCAATAGCATAAACTCAACTATAAAATCACCGTTACTAGCAACAGTTGTCTTAACCGATTTAAGACGAGAGTCATTTTCTACGGGTGCATCTAGCGCCAAGATAGGCTGCGCACCACTCAACCGTAAGGTTATTTTTTCTGGCTTCCCAGAACTTGCCAATTTGTATTCAACTTGTCCATCCAGATCTAAAACTACTCTAGTATGGTCTGGAGCAGGCCAGAGACGAATTCCATAAATTGAGGTAACTCCAACTGCAGTTGAGATAGTCCCAAGTAGAGGAGCGGAACCGACAAGCTGAATAAATGATCTTCTATCCATTACTCTCTGCAACCTTAAGTAGAATATCTGCATCTCCTACAGAATCAACTATCCGACCCTTTTCACTCTCTGTAATAGTAAGAGTTAAATTTGGTTCTGGTAGAAACTCAGCTCCCTGTTCTGGCCACTCAACCAGAGATATAGACCCATCTAAATAATCTCTAATCCCCATAAACTCCAACTCTTCAGGATCATTCAGGCGATATAGATCGAAGTGATTGACTTCAACTTTAGCAAGCTTATATGGCTCAACTAAAGTGTAGGTCGGGCTTTTAACACTGCCACTGTGCCCAAGTGACTGAATAAATCCACGGGCAAAAGTTGTCTTACCGACTCCTAAGTCACCCTGTAGAAATATAAGTGTAGAGTTAGTAGGTGAGGCATCAGTAGTTGCCGTAACTACTTGAGCAAAGATAGCACCGAGACTCTCCATCTCAGCTTGTGAATAAACTTTAAAAATCATGGCTAAGTTTCACGATAACGGTGGCGAATACCGCGAATTATCTCTTGAATTGAGATGAAGATATCTATCAACTCTGGATCAAAATGTTTCCCAGACTGTTCTTGCATATAGCTCAAAACCTTATCTTCACTCCATGAATCTTTATAGGCACGCACTGAGATTAAAGCATCGTAAACATCTGCAACTGCAACAATTCTTGCGTGGAGCGGGATCTCTTCGCCTTTAAGTTGGTGAGGGTAGCCAGTACCATTCCAACACTCATGGTGATAGAGGGTGGTCTCATAGCTCATACGATCTAACTTAATATCACTATCGTTAAATAGGGAAGCTCCGCTCGAAGTGTGCCCCCTCATAATATCGAACTCTTCATCAGTTAACTTAGCTGGTTTTTTTAAAATAAGATCAGAGATGGCAACTTTCCCTATATCATGCAACATTGCCGCAATATGGAGAGGCTCTTTAAATGCACGAATCTCTTGCTCTTCAATACCTCTATTTTTAGCCCACGCATCATATATCTCTATGCTATAAGCTCCTACTCTATTCACATGCGCTCCAGTCTCCTTAGGATCTCTCAACTCTGCCATTTTTAACATTCTCATAAATGTCGCATTTCCAGCTTGCGCGCGCTGAATTGCTGATGAGGCTATTCTTCCAATATGATAGATATAGTTTTTATCATCCTCACTAAAGGAGAGCTTATCACTTGGGTTGATGAGCTGAATTACTCCAATCAACTCTCCTCCCTCTTTCCGGAGTGGTGCTGAGATAATAGAGCGAGTTCTATAACCAGTCTCTTGATCAAAGATAGGGTTGAAGCAGTAACTTTCTGTAGCTGGAATATTATAGACATCCTTAATATTTAATGTTTCTCCAGTAGAGGCAGTATAACCAGCAATGGACTTTTCATCAATAGCCACCGTATGATCGGCATAGAGATATTGACGGTTATCATATTTAGTTCGTGCCAAGAGGTCATTTTGCACATAAGAGAAGCGCAAAGCCCCATCCTCTAGCAGATATATAGAGCCAGCCTCTGCCATACACTCGCTTCTTGCATCATACAGCAGCTGGTCAAGCAGTGAGTTAATATCCTCAATCAACACCAGGTTTTCTGAAAAATTTAACAGATACTCTAGACGCTCAATCTTAAGCTGAGTTTTATGGTCAATAGTATTCTGCTCTGTATGTGAGTGCATTAATTATTATAAGTGTCCTGTTGAGAGTTTCTATAGATAAAAAGATAACTAATATCTCCATATATTACTCGATATGATTCATATAGTATAGTCATCATATAGCCCTCTCTCTCTTGCCTCACGGTAATTCACCTTGTGATATAACGGAAGCTTTAGTTAAATCAGAAAGAGGAGTGCTAAGATGAAGTTTGCAGATCCAAAAAATGACATAACTACTTGGCACTTACAGAAGGGAGTACTTGCTTGACAAATAACTATAAGTGAGTTACAGTCTATAGTTATTCATTCATCTACTCCGTGTATATTTAGTTATTACTGCATAACACCTAATATATAGATGTAATATAGAATATTGAATATAATTAACATAAAATTATGCAGAACAGTCAATACAACATATTTTATATATAATATCGGAATAAGAGGCAATATTGCCTTATACTAATTGTTATGCGAAAGAAAACCATGCGGCGCTACAATGAACAAACACAACAATAAAAGGATTAACTGATGATAATTGAAGACCTTTTTACTGCTCGAGATCAAGCAGAACGTCTGCGCATCGAATTATCCCAGTTAATTGAGTCAGAACAGCAAGCTCATCGCTCTACTTTACGAGAGGAAATTGAAAGTGTTAAGGATGCTTTGGATAAATCTAAAGTACCAGAGCATTTTCGAATTGCGATAGTTGGAACATTTAAAACAGGAAAATCATCCTTTGTAAATAAATTAGCAGAAGAGCGACTGGCAGGAGTTGAAACAAATCCTGAAACTGCCGCTATAAGTATATTTCGCTATGCTGAAAATCCCAGAGCTGAAGTTACTCTAATTACTTCTAGTGAATGGGCTAGAATGGAAGATCTATATGAGGATAATCCAAAACATCCTGAAGCCTATCGTGTTGCAGGTTTAAAACATTTTAATGAAGAAATGTCTAAGCGGAAGGACAGATCTGGTAATGTAGTTGAATTTGAGCCAATTAACTCTGAATCTTTAGTTGGAGACTGGTTAAAACCGGAAGGATATACTCACATAATTGAGTCAGAAAAATGGGATACAAAAGTTGGTAAGCAGGCGTTTAGAAAGAAAATACGAGACTTTACTTCAAGCAAAAATCCACTTCATTATTTTGTTAAAGAACTTACTGTATATGCACCTGTACCCCTTCTTCGGGATCATGTCGAATTAATTGACACCCCAGGTCTAAATGATACGCAACTTTATCGAGGCCAGTTAACTGAGGAATTGCTTTCGGAAGTTGATGCAATTTTATTTTTAACTAGAAGTGGTGCATCATTCAGTCAATATGATAAAGAATTCATCGTAAGGCAGCTACGAAAAAAGAGATTGCGCCATCTTCGCTTAGTAGTCACTCAAGTTGATACAACATTTGAATCTGCTCGCCATGATGCAATGGATGAAGATGAAGAACCACCAACATTCTTAGAAGTACAAGAAAAAGAAGAGTCACGTCTTCGGGCAGAAATCAGAAGAACACTTGATGAATTGTTAGAGGATTCAGATCTAAATGACGAAGATGGCTTATATTATATTGAACAGCTTGATGCACTGAAAATCCATTTTACGTCTGCACGATGGTTTGACGATGGAAGGATTAAAGATTCTGGGATACCAGCAGTTAGAGATGCGCTAATAGAAGTTTTATCGGAAAATTATCACCTCAACCAAATGGTTGAACACCTAGAACGTACCATTAATGCTGTTAGGAGTCGTCTTCGAGTTTTTTTCAATGAACGTCGCTCAGTAATGGAGGCTGAATTCGACCCAAAAAAAGTTGAATCCAGCTTAGCTCAAGTTGAGAAAAAACTGGATTCAAACCTAGCTATATTTGAAGACCGAATGAAGGATATTTCAGCGGCACATGATACAGATCAATCGGCTTTACAAGAATTAATGGATGCCAATATTGCTCGTATGCAATTAATGGCAAGAGCGGTGCTTTCTGAGTTTGAAAAAAATGACGTTTCACTCCACTGGAAAACAAGGCGTCACGGGTATTGGGGTTATCTAAATGTTCTTGGTGAAAAAGTTGCTGACAAGGTTTTTCCTGTTATGGAATCATCTCTAAATAGGAAGATTAAACCATTCGGCGATTTTCTTGATTTATCTTCTGGAGCGTTAGATGGCCTTCAAAGTGAAATCGAAAAGTTAGAAACAGAATCTGAAATTGACGGTCTTCCTAAAATAGAGTTTTCACAAGCAAAAGATAGGTTTATGAAAACTTATGTAGATGAAATGAGGGAAAGAGTTGATAACGAAAAAGACGTGATTATTGAAGTACTTGAAGAGTTTGCTACTGGAGAACTAAGGGAAAAGTTATCAGGCGCAAAAAATAATGTTGCGGAGGTATGGGGTACAGGAACAACAATTCGTCAAAGCTCGGTTGTATCTGAATTCTATGATGATGTTGGGAATAGTTTATCTAGTGCGCTTTCCTCGTTTCTTGAGAAAAGAATGCAAGCCTTTGGTAATTCCTTGTCAAAAAATGCAAAAAGCCTTTTCCCTAAATTGAAAGCATCAATTCAATCAATGCTAGATACCCGCAAACAGTTAATCCAAGAGCGTCTTACATTGCAAACTGGAGAAGCACGTATTCAGCTTGAAAATTACCTAGAAAATGGAATTCACTTAATTGATGGTGAGTTTTCGCAAGAGGTTGGTTCTAATGAAATATCAGAGACAGAGTTAAAAGAACTGGATATTGATATCAGGGAGGGTGAATCGGGATTTAGCTATGCTAAATTATTTGGAGCATATATCACAGATGCTAGTCATATACAAATTAAGGAGCCTTACCTTAGACTGAGGTATCAACTGAATAATTTTAATCATTTTTGTAGTCTTGCAGTCCAGTCAGGAAATGTTGAAAAGATTGATTTAACTACCGGAAAACTAGATGGTGATGATAAAGATTTATCTGACTCATACCTTGAAGATATAAAACGAAGGTTATCAGATGAGTATTCAATCGATCTTGATTGGAAACGTGAATCAACGCTTCATGCACGAGAAATTAAGACAGATGATGGTTGGGTTATATTATCTGATAGAGGATTAGACATTTATCAAAAACCAGAAAGTCGAAATGAATTTGGTCATTTCGACCTTTCATTAAGAAAATGTAAGCAAACTAAAGTACATATTCACAGAACGGTTTGATGTTCTGTGGCAAAAATCGCATAACAAAAGCATACACTCGGACTGCCAAAAGCGGCGCGGCTTTCGCTACGCTACAGCCACACAACTTTTGGCAGCCGGTGATGCTAAGCGTTAGCTGTTCAAATAACGGGAGGCAAGTATGATAGAGTTTCTAAAATCAATTGGCGGGTTCATTATTGGAATAGCCGTATTTCTTGGAATAATTTTCCTCGCAATGTTTTTTATTAAAGGTGGTGTATGGTTAGGTGCAAAAGTTTTCCCTTGGCTTACCGTCGTAATGTGGCTTGTTTTTGCGCTTGATATTCTGATAATTCTTCCGCTTGGAATATTCAAAAAGACAAAGGGTGCTTCGGCAATTGGACTTGTTGTTTCATCATATGTTTATGGTTTAACTCTGTGGTTTTGGGCGTTGTTGCTTACATACATAATTTGGGGTGCGGTTGCAGTTTTCATCGGGCTATTTATCGCTGGAGTTGGTGTTGTTCCTATTGCTATGCTTGCAACCGCTATAAAAGGTGAATGGGCAATTACAGGGCAACTTGTTTTGCTTCTGGGTTTGACTTTTGGTTCGAGAATGTTGGGTTTCTACTTTGCTCAACGAGCAGACGAATTGGCGTATGAATAAAGCTATGAAGAAGAATAGAAGTACTAAAAACTACAGCTAACAAATCACTGCACTGGATTTTTACTCCGCTGCGCTCCGTAAAAACCAGTGAGTTCAGGCGTTATGTGTGAAGATAAGTAAACGAAAGGAAGACAGCATGGATTATGACGAGGATTATTTAGAGAAAGTTTTTAATCAAACATACCCTGGTTTAACTATGTATGTTCGAGACGTGAATTTACCTGATGCGATTGCACAAAAATACACGAAAGGATTAGTTGTTCGTGAAAAAGCATTTTGTGATGCAAGTTCTCGTGTGATGGGTATGATTACAAGTCATCGTTATGGAATTCTTTCCAATCATATGGCTGGTCTTAGCGAATTTGAGCACGGAACAAATTGGGGATTACATGTCGCAAACAAGGATTCCCGCTTCAAAGTGTTAGCCACGCACAAGCATAATGGAAAAATGCTTATACTATTACTTCATTTGCCTGATGATGATGGTTGGAAAATATTTCAGAATTTATCAACCAACGTTGATGATGATATGACCACCGACTCAATTGAACGATTTGAAAACAAATGTAATGCCGAAGTTATTCCAGAGCTTGCCACTAATGAGTGGCTAAAGAGGTGCGATTTTCCAATTGGTATGGATTCAAATGGTAATATGTTCGAGCTTGAATAAGCAAAGACACTAAAATAAAAAAATAATATTAATAGCTTTCCTGGTGATGATTTTGTGCAATGTGCAAATAAAAATGATAATTAGGAGTACAAATGGATGAAATAATAAATAAAATAAACTTCGTAGGAGAACGAGTTTTTTACAATCCAACGCCTCTTATTGATTACGAGATGCTTATTAAGAACAGTTTAGGCTCAAATACCTATAGGGGATTTCATAAAATAAATAAAACAGAACAGGGTTCTAAAGATGTTTTTGAGTATACATTTAACAAAAACAAAACCAGCATCATTGAAACAATAAATCAAATAAAAACAGAAAATGAGCTAGATGAATATGAAAACAAAATTTGTGAAGAACTGCTTGAAGGTTTGAAAATAAATATTATTAGCAAACAACTTAACTCATTCAACAAAATAAGGAAACCAGTGGACATCGTATTTGAACACTTGGTTTCAATGGGAGAAGATTTCCATGAGGCAAGAAAAAATTTGACAAGGCATTTGTTCCTGCCTTTAGACAGTCAAATGTTTCAATCTGAATTTGTATTCAGTAATTTAGAAGTTCTTCATATGCAAATAAAGAGGACATATACATTTAAAGATATCCAACAAAAAGAGCATTATCGGACAATTCAAAAATTCTTAAAGGAAAAGTCTGAGAAATTAGGGTTAAGATGTAGAATATTTTTTGATCTAATATGGAATGAAAGATACAATACAAAGGGATTAAATTTATTTGAGACAAACCCAAGATAAAATCACATAACAATAGAATCAACACAGATTTGAAGGGTGCGGTTTTTTCTAAAATTATGTGCTAATTTGAGAGAAATCTGCTTTTTCAAAGTTCAGTGTTCCCTTCAAACTGGTTATTCAAAGCGTTATGTGCATCAAGCACCAATGAAGGAGAGAAAATAATGCAAGCGTTGTTAGGTATCGGTGGGTTTATCCTTTTCATGGGGTACGGAATTCTGCAAATTGGTGCAGGATATGTTGGCATTGATTTTCATTTTGGTGCTGTATGGGCTGGCGTAGCTATCGTTGCAGCCCTAATGTTCCGTTTCACGCTACCAATTACAATTGGTGCCTTTTTCGGAGCAATGGATGTTTGGGGTTGGCACTGGGGGGTGGCTGCTTTGTTTGCCGCTCCAGGTTTAGCATTTTTAATACCAGGGGTTATTCTCTCAATAATAGAAGGTGTAAAACGGTAAGTATGCCAAAAATACTTATATATATTGCGGCAGGCTTTCTTTTTGTCGGCGTATTACCGTTGCCCTATGGCTACTACATGTTGTTGCGGTTTATAGCTTGTGGTGTTTTTGCTTGGGCAGCGTATATTGCTTTTGAACGTAACGAGGATGTATTGCCTTGGGTCTTCATTGTTTTGGCTATTGTGTTTAACCCAATAATCAAAATTCATTTCCCAAAAGAAATGTGGGCAATTATAGATTTTTGTTCGGGGCTATTTTTAGTTCTTATAAGGGGTAAGATTCAAGAAAATGGCAAGCAAAGCACATAACAATCACATGCACTCGGACAGCAAAAAGCGCCGCTCCTCGTTCCTCGGCGCTCTGCTTTTAGCTGCCGGTGATGTGAGGCGTTAGAACTCATAGGAGGGTATAGAGATGACTGATTGCTGCGAACCAAAAGCATCCGATCGTGTTCCTCCCAGAAGGCTGCGATGCCCGGTAAACGGAAAGGAATATGG
>Ga0209362_1000910_pt1 | contig 24875 bp, 21 predicted proteins | sample SaaInlV_165m_DNA_FD_184680 | JGI IMG/M metagenome (GOLD analysis project Ga0209362, IMG submission 184680) | Marine microbial communities from expanding oxygen minimum zones in the Saanich Inlet - Saanich Inlet SI037_S3LV_110m_DNA (SPAdes)... | ecosystem: Environmental > Aquatic > Marine >... | reverse complement strand
CAAATTTACCATCTACTCATTTTTATCCAACTCCTCAAAAAAATTTTATTTTAACTTTTATTATTTCATTTATGGGTATTTATGGATTGTTATATTTTAGAGAAATGAATTCTTCAGTCTTAAAAAGCCCTGAGGCAATTGACTCATTAAATATCCCTCAAATTGGAATATTGCCTAGAGTAGAAAAATTAAAAAGAGGATTTCATATTCTTCAAATGTTTATTGAAGATGGTGCGTCTAGTTTCTCTGAAGCCATAAGATCTTCAAGAGCCATTATAGAGTCTAAGTTTGAGAAAAATAAAAGTTACATGGTCACCTCATCAAATCCTTCAGAGGGAAAAACTACATATGCTTTTAATTTGGCCTTATCTCTTGAGAAATCGAGTAAAGTCCTATTCATTGAAGCAGATATTAGAAGACCATCCGTTTTAAACGGTTTTTATCAATTTGATAAACAAATATTAGGTCTAGGTGAAATAATATCAGGATTTGCAAATTTAAATGATGCTATTTTTAAAGTTCCAGGAACTGAATTAGATATTATTACGTCGGGTGAAAAAAGATTTGATATGTCAGATATTGTAAGTAAAGACCAAATCAAAAAATTTCTAGATGTTTTAAAGTTAGAATATGATTACGTAATAGTAGACTCACCACCAGTACAACCTGTATCTGATACACTTATTTTAACCCAGTCTGTAGACTATAATTTATTTGTAATAAGATCAGAAGAGACAAGAACAGCTTCCTTTATGTCGTCTATTAAAAAAATACAAAATGTGGGAGCTAAAATTAATGGGATCATTATTAATGATTTAGATACTTCAAAAGATAGTTATTATAGTTATTACTATAGTTATTCTTCCGATTATTATACGAAAAATTAAAATACATGTTTAAATTAGAAAAAGTTTTTCAAAATAGTGACTCTGCCTATCTTCATTTTATTAATGTAATTAAATCTATAGTTATTTTTTTATCGGTTTATTTATTTTCAATTTTAGAAAGCAATACTTTGTTTGATTTGTTAAAAATAAATATTTTTATAGAATCAGATTATTATTTATTTTCAATTTTTTTATCTATATTTTATTTTATTTTATCTTTTTTTCTAAAAAAAAATAAAAATTATAATCATAATTTTATCTCATTTTTAAGAGAGGATTTATTAAATATAATAATTTCAATTGTAATTATTTTTTCATTTTATTTTATTTTAGATTTTAATCTTTTAATTGGAATTAATTTTTTGATTTTATTATGTTTTATAATTATAAATTTATTTTTATTTAAAATATACTTTAATTATTTATACAATTCACTTATTCGTAATAATATTATTCAAAAAAATATTATGCTTGTGGGAAAATATGAGGATATCAAAAAAATATTAAAAGATAAATTTAATGATATTTTTATTTTTAAATGTTGTTTAATTATAGACCTTAAAGACTATGATGAAAAAATAATTAAGAGTGAAATTAAATTTCCAATATTTTCATATTCAGACGATATTAGGTCAATATTAGAATATCATGCGTTAGGTCAAGTGTGGTTATTTGAAAATAAAAAAGATGATATAAACGATGCATTATCAAAAATCATAAAGTATTCTGTTGATATATTAATTATAGATTTATCTATTAAACCAAATCTTTTTGGTAAAAATCTTTTAGCAAATAAATATGATTTTAGATATTATGAAATATCTAGATTTTATGGTGGTAGATTTTTTTTAAAAATATTATTAGATAAATTTTTATCTATAATTTTTTTATTAATAGCATCACCAATTTTAATATTAGCTATGATTTTAATATTTATAGAGGATGGTTATCCTTTAATTTTCACCCAAAATAGAACTGGGTGGGATGGAAGAAGGTTTAAAATTTTTAAACTAAGAACGTTAAAAAAAGAAGTTTTTGATAAAACAATTCAAGTACAAGACGGGGATAAAAGAGTTTTAAAATTTGGAAAATTAATTAGAAGATATAGTATCGACGAAATTCCACAATTTATAAATGTATTAATAGGAGATATGTCTATTGTAGGTCCAAGACCACATATGGTTGAGCATGATATAAAATACTCGATGTTATTTAATAATTTTCTAAAACGTCATAAGTGTAATCCAGGTTTAACTGGATGGGCTCAAGTTAATGGTCTTAGAGGTGCCACACCTAATCCCGAAATAATGAAAAAAAGAATGGAATTTGATTTATGGTATTTAAATAATTGGAGTATATGGTTAGATTTTTATATAATTTTAAAAACTTTTTATGCTCTAGCAAGATATAAAGGCGACTGATAAGTTAAATATTTACAGATTCTTTCAAATCAAATAAGCAAACCATAGGTTGTATTATGATTTATTTTATAAAATATCTAAAAACAAAACTTAAAAGATTTAGATAAAGAGATTGCTGATATATTTTCGGTTAAATGATTATTAATAAATAAATATATAATATAATTATACAAAAATTAATTATTATTAGTCAAAATTTTATTTATATCTTCATTTAGTAAATTCTTATTATTGGGCGAAATCGATATTCCTATAATAATCCAAATTAAAGCATTTAAATAATCATAAAAAGGTAGATTTTCAATTGTGAACAATAAATAGTAGCAAGCAATAGTTAATAATAAGTAATTGATAAAATCATTTTTACTAGATTGAAAAGAAGTGAGTAGGAAAATAAAAGAGATAATTACAAAATAAAGTACCCCACCTTTTAAAAGATATTGCAATAATCCAACTTCAACTGTTGATCTAATGTAATGATCTTCTCCACTATAAAATCTTTGTGAGCCTAAATTATCAAACATCGGACTATAATAACTTCCCAGGGGCCCTTTGCCAAAAAATAATTTCTTATTATAATTTAAATCACTAAAAGTTTCTTTATATAAAAAAGATCTTGTATCCATTGATAAATTTTTAATTTTAGAGTCAGAAAACATATTTGAAGCCTCTTCAAAAAAAGTTTTTTCAGAAAACGTTGAATTTTGAAAGACTATTATTGGAAATATGAAAGAAAAAATTAAGAATAATCTACTTAAAAACTTAAATTTATAAAAAACAATAAAAAATAAAAATAAGCCTAAAGTTAATCGTAAAATTCCAGATCTATAATTATCTAAATAAAAAATTATAAATGATAAAAAAATGCCTAGTAGGATCCAAACCTTCTTATTTGGTGAGCTATATTGAAAAAAACTTAATAAAAAAAAAGATGGTAGAAAGGCAACTATCGGATATTTTAGATCAAATATAAAACAAATTGGTAAACAAAAAGTTCCAATCTTTATTGAAATTAAAGATATTTTTTCAAAGTAATAAATTGCATTTTTATGCAATCCCCATAAAATAAAAATAGGTATTAAAAACATTGGCCCATATGAGATATTTCCAAATTTAGCCAATAATAAATTATCAGCAAATAGGTTAGCATTTACGTCATCAATTCTTAAAAGTTGAAATATTGAAAAACAAAAAAGTATAAAAATTATAAGTTTAAATTCAAAACTTAAAATTTTTAATTTTTCAATTGAGAAAGTCGAAATAACTATTAAAAAAGATAGATATATATAGATATTAAATATCAACTTATTATAACCATATATATTTGTTGAAAAAAAATTTAATGTTATTTCAGCAATTAAAATAATAATTAAACTTAAAAAAAAAAAATTATTAAACTTTTTTTTTATCATGACAAATACTGTATATTATAATCGATTACTTTTAATAAGAAATTTTGTAATAAGCCACACAACTTTTAAAGAATACAATTTTAATTTAAATATTCATCTAAAATAATAGAGCTATTTAATGGACTTATTAAAAATTTATTTGTAAATCTTAATTACATATTATTTATATGAGAATTTGCCAACTTCATAATGAATATTTTTTTAAAGGCGGAGAAGATAAGGTAGTCGAAGCAGAAAAAAAATTATTAACAAAAAAAGGTCATAAAGTATTTCAACTTATCAGAAAAAATATTGATGAAATAAAATCAATAAAAGATGAATTTAAAACTTTAAATAATTTATCTTATTCTAAAAAAAGTTTGCATATATTAGATGAGTATTTTTCAAAAAATGAACTGCCTGATATTGTTCATGTTCATAATATATTTCCATTATGGACATATTCTGTTTTTGATTATTTCAAAAGTAATAAAATACCAATAGTTATGACATTGCATAACTTTCGGTTGCTTTGGAAGAATGTAGGATTATTTAGTAATAAAGAAAATAGTAGATATGGTTTATTTAAAAATTCACATTTAAAAACCTTTATACTTCAAAAGATTATTAATAAAAAAAAAAAATTATTATTAAATGTAGACAAGTTTATTGCTTTAAATGAATTTGCAAAAAAAAAATTTATTTCTGTGGGTATACCCTCTGATAAAATTGTAATTAAGCAAAATTTTTTAGAAAATGATGAAGTTGATTCAGATAAAAAGAAAACAAATAGAAAAATAAATTTTATATCATCGTCTAGACTTTCAGATGAAAAAGGGGCAAATGTTTTATTTGAAGCATGGGAAAATCTTGAATATGAATTAATACTATTTGGTGATGGACCTCTTTTAAACAAGTGTGATAATAAAAATATAAAATTTTTTGGAAATCAAGAGTTTGGTATAATTAAAAATTACATGCACGAGTCATATGCATTGATATTGGCATCAAAAATGTATGAAGGTGGTCTGCCACTGTCTATAATAGAGGCGTTTAAAAATAATACATTGGTTATTGCTTCAAATTTAGGATCTATGAAGTCAGAAATAAAAGATGAAATTAATGGTTTATTATTTAATCCGGGTGATAGTAAAAGTTTAAAAGAAAGAATAAAATGGGCTGTTAAAAATAAAGATCTCTGTAAAAAAATTGTAAAGAATGCTAAATACGAATTTTTGTCTAAATATACTGAAGATGAAAATTACAATATAATTATCAATATCTATGAAAAATTAATATTAAATAAATGAAATATAAAAAGAAAATTATCATAAAAATAATTGAAAAATTTTTTAAAACAAAAATAGACAATATAAAAAAAATTAATAATTCTAAATTTATTTTTTATTTAAAAAAAAAAAATTCTATTATTAAAATTTGTCAGGATGATTTTAATTATAATTTATTTTTAAATGAAAAAAAGGCTTATAAATATCTTAACAAAAAAAGATTATTTTTAAATATAGCAAAATTTAATTATCTTAAAAAATTAAATAAACTTAAAATTTTAATGATTGATTTTATTAAAGGAAGAAAAGTAAATTATTTAAATCTTAAACTTCTTATCAAACAAAATAAAAATTTATTGAGTTATAATCAGAAAATTCTTATGTCTGAAATTGAATACGTTTATAAAAAAAATTTTAAAAAGATATTTATTTCAAAATTATCAAGTGAATTTGATAAAGATTTTGACAATATTCTTAAAAAATATCCTAAAGATGTTATAAAAATTTCACCATCACATGGAGACTTTACACATCATAACGTAATAAAATCTACGAATGGTTCTATATATATTATTGATTTTGAGTATTTCTCAAAACAAAGAATATATATTTATGATACTCTTCATTGGTTAATTTCACCTATTGTCAATAAGTTGGTTTTAAATTGCCGAATAAATTTTAATTTAAGTTATTTTCTCAAAAAATGGGTACAGTTATTTTTTTTCTTTATTAATTTTGAATTAAAAGAAAAAGATCTCGATAAGTATTTGTTATTATATTACCTGGAGCAAAAATATTTTTTTAAGATTACTCAAAAATTAAAAAAAGAATATAATATTTTCTCTGTTAAAACTATTACCTCTAGCTTCAAATTATCAAATTATTATTCGAAGTTATTAAATTAATTTCTAAGCATTTTGCAAATTCTAAAAATAATTTTTTTTAAAGTTCTTAATGGAGTAAATATAAAACTTAGAATCGTATAAAATAAAACCATAATTAATTTTTTTTCTAAAATATATACTACTATTTGTCTAAAAAAAAAATCTGAGCAATCTTCAAAAAAATTAGATGTTATTTTATAAAAGCTAACATTTCTTGATTTTTCAATATAGTTTTTAAATGTTATTTCCTTTTTATGATTAATTCTTTGTATTAATGAATGTTTAACCCATCCTGCTTTCTTTTTACCATTAATAAATTTTTCCAAAGTTCCCATAGAAGAGTCTCTGCTCATTCTGTACATCATTAAGGGTTTAGGTATTGAATAAACAATATAGCCATTTTCAGCAATTCTATTTGATAAATCTATATCATCACTTGGCCAAAACTTATCTCTAAAACCACCTACTTTAATAACGATATTTTTATCAAAAATAACCCCGGGAAACAAAACACCTATATTTTTATGTTTTTTAATCATCTCAAAACATGAATCTAAATTAATAAATGGATTATTTGAAATACCACAGGTTCTTTGCCCATCAACAGTATATTTTGCCAAACAACTCAATATTCCAATATTAGTTTTTTTATCTAAAAAATTTATTTGTTCTTTTATCTTATTTTTAAAATATAAATCGTCTGCATCTAATAGGGCTACCCATTGTGTTTTTAGTTTTTTTAATAAAAGATTTACACTCTTTCCCCTAGAAGTTTTTTTTTTATGATTTATAACAAAAATTCTTTTATCTTTTAATTCATGTTCTCTCATTATATTAAGACTATTGTCAGTTGATCCATTATTAATTAAATATAAGTCAAAATTTTTAAATGTTTGATAGAGTACAGATTTGATTGTATCATTAAGAAATTTACCATTATTATAACAAGGAATAATTATAGAAATTTTTTTTGCTTTTTTTCTCATGAATAAAACAGATTAATATACATAAATGTTAAATATAAAAGCTAAAACAGTCGATTTTATTCTTAACAATTTAAAAGAAAAAAAAATTAAATATGCTGTGTTAAGAAATTTTGAAAAATTACCTGATATCGGAAGAGATTTAGATATTTTGGTTGATAACAATATTAAAGAAATCCAAAGGGTAATTTTAAAAAGTGCAAAAAAATTTAATTGGACTCATTTGATATTAGATCAAAGTAAAAGCAGATATTTTATTAACAATAATAAAGTGTTAATGTTTTACCTAATAAATTATCAAAATTTAGATTTCTTACAAATTGATTTATTTAGAAGTACATCAATATTTAGCACACCATATTATACAATTAATAATATGAACTTAGAAACTTTTAAAAAAAAATATTATATTGTTCCAAAGAATGTGTCATATACATATAATCTCTTTCAAATAAATAGTTTACTAAAAAACAAATCTGAAAATTACAAGAAAATATTAAGATATAGAAAAAATTTTCTTAAATTAGATTTTGATTTAATTTTTAGAAAAAATATTTTTTTTGAAGAAAAATTGTTAAAAAAAATTAGCCAGTTAATTAAAGAAAAGTCTTTTATAAATTTTAGAAAATATATATTTATATATAAATTTTTAATTTTAATTAATTATTTTTTTAAGAATCCATTGAGATTTTATTATTTATTAAACCGATCTTTTGAATACACATTACTGTACTTTTTCCAACCATCAGGATTTGAATTAGATATTTTTTTTAAAAATAATAATAAAAAAAAAATCATAAAAGATTTTAATAATTTAAAACGTAAAAAATTTATTTCTAAATGGAGTTTTAATACAAATAAAGGAATTTTTGACAAAATTATTTTTTTACAACAAAGAAATATTTTGATTAATCAGATTAATCAAAATCAAGATAATAATAAGATTGACTATACAAAAATTTTTTTAAAAAAATTGATCAAAAAAAATATTTTAATTTTTGGTAAGAAGATTTAGGTGAAGAAAAATATCAACAAAATATTAATTTTTTTAGATCAATCGATTGTAAGTCTAGGTAATTTTTTAATTACAATTTTGTTATTAAAATTTTTGGGTTTAAATCAATTTGGAATTTTTTCATTTTTTTGGATATTTTTATTATTAATCCAATCTTTACAGCTTGCCTATATAATTTCTCCTATGTTATCAAATATCCCATTCCAAAATAATTCAAATATAAAATATTTTTATGGAGGTATATTTTTGCAGCAAATACTTTTATGTTTGATTATATTTTTTTTAATTTTTATTTTTTTGAAATATTTTTTTAATATTTTTTTTTCTTACAATGTTTTAAATTTATATTTACCTTTTTCCCTTATCTTAGTTTCCTCACAATTATTCCAGTTTTGTCGCAGACTTCTAATTAGTTTAGGCTACACAAAATTATTAATTATAGTGGATTTTTTTATTTATTTTATTTTAATAATTTCTATTATAATTTTTAAACAATATTATTATTTAGATTTAGAAGTAATTTTTTGGCAATTTTTTATTATTTTTTTTATTGGATCTTTACTTTTATATAAAACAATTTTTTATCTAAATTTTTCTATAAACAATTTTTTTTTATCGATTAAAGATAATTGGAAAATAGGAAAGTGGCTTTTGCTAACATCAATAGCCCAATGGTTTTCTGGAAATTTATGGATTGTTAATGCTGGAATAATTTTAGGGCCATACTACTTGGGTATAATTAGAGCATGTCAAACAATAATTGGAATTTTAAATCCAATTCTTCAATCCTTTGAAAATATATTTCCAAAGGAAGTATCTAAAATTCTCAAAGAAAAAAATAAATATCATATGCATAAATATCTAATTATTAATATCATTAAAGTTTTTTCCATATTATTAATTATTTCCTTGATAATTATTTTGTTTTCAAAAAATATTTTGTTAATATTTTATGGATCTGATATTTCAAACTACAGTTTTTTACTATCATATCTAGTTTTAATTTTTCCATTGATAGGTTTACAATATTTCCCACAATATGGATTGAGGTCACTGTCAAAAACTTTTCCAATTTTTTTATCATATTTAGTATCTAGTTTATTTACTATACTGACTTCTAGATATTTTATTAATGAATTTGGATTAAATGGTTTTATTTCTGGCATGTATTTGTCAACTTTAATAATTTTATTAGTAACTTATATTAGTTTTTATTATCACTTAAAAAAATTTTAAATGTATAAATTTAATAAAGACATAATAATTACTTTTTTGGGACCAGATGGTTCAGGAAAAACTACATTAATTAAAAAAGTTAAAAAAAAATTATTATCAAAAAAAATAAATGTTAGTGTTTTTCATTTAAAACCTTTTTTTTTAAAGAATACAAATTTTAAAATAGTAAATAATCCTCACAAACAAATACCTAGATCAATGTTCTTTAGTTTGATGAAACTTTGCTATTGGTTTTTAATATATAAAATTTATTTTTTTTTAAGTTTCTTCAGGCCTGGGAAAATATATTTATTTGATAGATATGTTGATGATATATTAATAGATCCTATTAGGTATAGATTTAATTTAGGAAAAAAATTAACTAGCTATATTTTAAATTATTTCCCTAGGCCTGATTTATGGATTATTTTAAACATTAAACCAAAAACTATATGGAAAAGAAAAAAAGAAATTAAATACAATGTTTTACTAAAGCAATTAAAAGATTATAAAAAATTTTCAAATAAAAAAAAAAATTCAATTCTATTTTCTGATAAGAAAAATTTTAAAATAATTGAAGATTTTATTATTAAAAAAGTAGAACATAATTAATTAAATGAATAAAAAAATACTTTTATCAGCATATTCTTGTGAACCAAATAGAGGATCAGAATCTGAAGTTGGTTGGTGTTGGGCAACTAATCTAGCCAATCAAGGAAATGAAGTTTTTGTAATTACAAGATTAAATCAAAAAAATAATATTGAAAAATCTAAAAATTTTCAAAATTTAAAGAATTTGAATTTTATATATTTTGATTATCCTAATTGGATCATTAAAATTCTAAAAAATGATAACTACTCCTATTCTTATTTGTATTTTTTTTTATGGCAAATTGGAATTTTTTTTAAAGTTTATAAATTAGTCAAAAAAGTAAAATTTGATTATATTCATCATGTTACTTTTGTAAGTATAAGAATTCCAAGTTTTTTGTGTCTATACAATGTGCCTTTTATTTTTGGGCCTTTATCTGGTGGCGATACTGTACCTACAAATTTAAGAAAAAATTTTACTTTAAAAGAAAAAATAAAAGAATTTTTGAGAGATCTTAATAATTTTTATATTAGATTTTCACCTTTGGTAAATTTAAATTTTTTTAAAGCACATAAAATTTATGTTAATTCAGAAAATACAAAAAGCATAATCCCAAAAATTTATCATCATAAGGTAGATATTTTATTAGCAGTTGGATATGAGTCAAATGAAAATTTAAAGATCAATAAAATTTTGAATAAACCTTTTCAAATTTGTTTTATTGGAAGCCACATAAATATAAAAGGTTTAGAAATTATTTATAAGATTTATCAAAATTTATTAATTAATAATTTTGATTTCTCTATAACAATGATAGGAGATGGTCCTCAAAAACAAATTTTTAAAGATAAGATAATTAAAAATAAAATTACTGACAAAATCAAATTTTTAGATCCAATAAATCGTATTGATTTAATTAAAAATCTATCAGATTTTGATTTACTTCTAAATCCTTCCTTAAGGGATTCTGGTTCAATGATAACTCTAGAAGCAATGAGTATAGGCCTTCCCGCTGCAGTTTTAAATCTTGGAGGACCTGGAATTATCGTAGATAATTCTTGTGGAATTAAAATAGATCCAATAAAAAAATCTGAGAATGAAATTTCTGTGGAGTTTAGTTCTAAAATAATCAATTTAGCGAATAATATAGATGATTATAAAGACAAATCACATAAATGTTTAGAACAAATTAAGAAATTTAGTTGGATAAATAAATTAAAATATATCTACAACTAAAGAATGATAATTAATGAAAAGAGTTAAAATTTTAGAATATTTTATTAATCCAATTAAAATTAATTTTTTATTAAAAAAAATAACTAATTGGTGTGAAAATAAAAAATCGAAATCATCAAGCTACATTTGTGTATCTTCTGTGCATGGAGCTAGCGAAAGTGTTTTTAATAAGAAATACAGAAAAAGTCATAATAATTGTGATTTAGCATTAGCTGATGGTAGACCAATCTATTGGGCTTTAAAATTATTTGGTTTTAAAGATGTGGATCATCTACCAGGATATCTTGTAACAAATTCTATTTGTAAACTTGCAGCAAAAAACAAATTTAAGGTTGGTATTTATGGTGGAGAGAATTATGTTATTAGAAAATTTAAAAAAGAAACTCAAAGGGTGTATAAAACAATAAAATTTAGATATTCATACTCACCACCATTTAGATCGTTAAGTTTAAAAGAAAATAAAGATATTATTAAAAAAATAAATGGCTCAAAAATAGATATTCTTTTTGTTTGTTTAGGAGCCCCTAAACAAGAAATCTGGATGCATGAAAATCAACATAATTTAAAATGTGTTATGATAGGTATTGGAGCAGCATTAGATTACCTTGCTAAAACAAAAACTAAATCTCCCCTAATATTAGAAAAATTAGGTTTAGCTTGGTTTTTTAGATTAATTATAGAGCCAAAGAGGTTATTTAAAAGATATTTTATTGCAAACACAACTTTTTTAATTTTATTTACCTTTCAATTAGTTTTATTCTGGTTGAAAAAAATCAAAAACATATAATTGATTATTTTTAGTAAATTTAAGCTATTTCTTTCTTTTTATAATATAATTATAGTTAGCTGTTTTATTTATGAAAATATTATTATTAGATGTTTATCCAAAAACAAACTATAGAATTTCAAAAGACCAAAATGGTGCATATGGTACTGCAAACAATTATGGCACAGGTTTTATAAGCAAATTACTTCAAAAATTTGTTAAAAATTCTATAGATTTTCCATCGTTATTTACAGTACAAGTTTGTGGAGAATTAAAACAACAAGGTCACGATGTTGAGTTTAGCAAAGATTTAGATTTAAATAAAAAATTTGATCTTTATATATTACCATCATCTATTGTCTGTCATGAAACTGAGATTGAACATATAAAATTGTTAACAAAATATAAAAAAAAAGTAATTGCTATAGGTCCATTTGTTTCATCTAACCCACAGTCTTATTTAGATGCAGGAGCAAAAATAATTAAAGGTGAACCAGAAATGTTTTTTCACAATCCTAAAAATAAAGATATTGATTTTGAAAAATTGCCTAAAGTAATTGAAAATTTTCAAACTTTTAGTCTTGATGAATTATGTTTTCCTGGATGGGAAATTATATTTAAAAATTTTATTCCTAAAATGAAATTTTTAGGTAATGGAGCAACTATTAATATTAATGCTTCAAGAGGATGTCCATACACTTGTTTTCATTACTGTGTTTATCCGTTGCAACAAGGAAGAAAATTAAGAGTTAAATCCCCTAAAAGAGTATTAGAGGAAATGAATTATTTTAATGATAAATTGGGAGTATCAAACTTTATTTTTAGAGACCCAGTTTTTACTCTTGATAGAAATCATACAATTGCAATTTGTGAAGAAATAATAAATTCAAATAAAAAATTTAATATTTGTATAGAAGCACACCTAAAAAATATTGACGATGAACTTACACGTACTTTAAAAAAAGCAGGTGTAAAATTAATTTATGTTGGTATAGAATCAGGTGATATAGGTGTCAGATCAGATGCAAAAAGATGGTCAGAAGAAAATTCTGCACAAATTGAAAAAGTCAACTATTTAGAAAAAAATGGAATTAAGGTAAAATGTATGTATATTATTGGCTTGCCATCTGATACTGAGGCAACATATAAAAAAACAATTGAATACGCTCAAACAATAAATTCATCTTATGCACAATTTAGTGTTTTTACACCGTATCCTGGAACTCCAGTATTTATTGAATATAAAGATAAAATATTTGTTAAAAATTATGAAGATTACACTCAGTTTCAGCTTATTTTTAAACATGACAATTTCACACCAAAAAAAATAATAGAATTACTTAATTATTCGTACAGACAATATTATATTAATCCAAAATGGTTTATACATTTTATAATTAGAAAATTAATTAAATTTTATGGTGATCTCCATTATAGGTTATTCAGGTTACATCGGTAGCTATTTAGAAAAAGAATTAAAAAAAAATTTTACTATTAAAAAAATTAATTTGAGAAAAATGCCTGATCAAGGTACTAAAAAATTTGATAATTTTATTACTAATATTATTAAGTCAAATGTAATAATTAATTGTGCTGGCAATTTAAATCCAAAAACAAAAAAAGATTTTTTTATAAATGAAGAATTTCCTAGCTTGTTGCAAAAATTAATCAATTTTAAAAAAGATACAAAATTTATACATTTAAGCTCAATAAATGTAATAATTAAAGATTTCAATGATTTATATTCAATTTCTAAGCGACGTGCAGAACAAAAATTAGTCAAAAAAAAAGTTATCATATTAAGACTTCCTCTTATTTACAGATTAAAAAAAGGAATAATTCAAAATGAAGGATCTATGAGAATTATTTATAATTACTTAAATATAAATTTTATGCCAATTTACCCAATGATTTATCCTGGTAATATTTTTCAACCAATAGAAATAAAATCTTTGTCTAATTTTATATCTAAATTAATAAATAAAAAAAAAAATAAATATCTATATAATTTAGTTGGCAAAGAAAAAAAATCTTTATGGGATTTATTCTCAATTATTGCAACAATTAAAAAAAAAAAAACTTTAAAACTAAAAACTAATTTTATTAAAAAACTAATCCCTAAGTTTTTAAGAAATTATATTAAAAAAGAAAAAAATTTTTTACAACATATTTTAGAAATAGACTCTACAAGATTTAAGGAAAATAAAATTAAATTATAATTTATAATTTTTTTTATTTAAGGAATGAGGTTGCATACATAATAATTATATGTTTAGTTTATTTTCCATATCCAAGTTCTTGATACAAAATATTTGAATATTGTATCTATAATTACACCTGAAAGTGAAGCAAAAATAGCATTATTAGTAATTAAATTAAACACCATATTTGCAGCACCTAAACTTGTAGCTAGTCCAGGTGAATTAATAAGATAATACTTCAAGATTGAAATAATAAATTTTTTAGGAGAGTCAATTCTACTATTAAAAAAATTTAAATAATTATTAGCTATAAAATTAAATGTTGCACCACATAAAGTTGCAATTAAATGACTCAATAAAAAATGTAAATTGAAAATATTCAATAAAATCAAGAAAATTGAAAAATGAATAAAAAAGCCAAATCCTCCTATCAAGCAAAAACCAATGAATTTTGAAGAAATTAAACCATTAAATAAATAAGATAACATCTGTGTAACAAACGAAAACATTACTTGAGAAGTTAATTTTGAACTACCTGAGAATCTTTCTTTAAAATTAATTTGATTTTCAGATATTTTTATTTCATTTTTTCTGCTACAAAAAATAAGATCCAACAATACTTTAAAACCAGAGTTCGAAAGTAAAAAAAATTTTGGATTAAGCAAACTTGTTCTTCCAGAAAAAAAACCAGTTAAGGGATCAGAAATATTTACAGAAAGTAAAAGTTTTATAATTTTATTGAACATTTTACTAAAAAATGATCTTATGTTTGAAACTTGAGTTAAATTATTTAAATCTCTTACACCCACTACAAGATCATTGTTTGAAAGATTTGAAAGTAATTTTTCGATATCATTCGCTGAATGTTGACCATCACCATCCATAACAACAAAATATTCACCTGTAATAGATTGAAGAGCAAATTTGATACTTTGAACTAAGCCACGATCATGTTCTCTTTGAATAACCCTAATATTTTTGTTTTTAGAATAATTGTTAAAAATATTTTCTATAGTTTTATCAGTTGATCCATCATCTACTATAAAAATTTCATAATCTTTATTATTAAAAACAGTTTCTATTTCTTTAATAAGATTACATATATTTTTTTCCTCATTATAAGTAGGAATTACTACTGAAGTTCTGTTTTTAACATATTTTCTCATTAATAAATAATTTAAGTGTATTAATATTCCAATTTAATTCAAATGTCTTTGAAATATTTAATCTTTAAAATTTATAGTAATTAAAAAAATGAATAATCTTTTTAAAATAAAATTTAGACAATAAAGTAAAGTAAAAAATAAACGATATAAAAGTGATAACGCTATAAAGAATCCAAATATGGTGATTTTTTGAAGTTTCATTAAAGGATAAAATAATCCAAGGAGTTAAAAAGGGCGCAGATGCCAATAAAGTAAAACTAATCTTTTTTAGATTATTAAATTTTATAAAATTGTTAATATTTTTTATGAAAATTAATAATGGCATTAATAAAAATATTATTCTATAGGCGTAATTTGAAAATGCAAAAAAGACTAAAATAACCTGTGTAGAAAATAATACAAATAATACAAAATCTTTTTTATTTTTTTTTAAAATATCCAAAATATGAATTAAATCTTTTTTAAAAAAATAATTAAAAAGAATTGATAATATTATAAATAAAAAAATAAAAATTAAATTTATATAAAATAAATATTCTTTACTTAAATTTATAAGAAACATATCTTGTAAAAACTTTATTAAAAACATAGATAGGCTATAAATTCCAAAAGAAGCACCAAATGAGGCAACCACATCTGTATTAGTTATTGAAGTTTTAATATTAAATAAAGCCCAGATTATTAAAGGTACGGTAACTAAAAAACCAAGTATAAATTTTTTATTAACTTTATTTAAGATTACAAATGCAGGAAGTAAAACAATTGGAAATATTTTAAGTGAAATAGCCAAACCTAATAATAAACCAGATAAATAATTTCTAGAGATGATACTTAAAAATAAAATAAAAAAAATAGACAAATCATTATTACCCCTTTCTAGCATCAGAATCATAACAGGTGAAAATAAAACTAAAAAATAAATATAATTAAATGATTTATTTTTAAAAAGTATAATTTTAGAAAAAATTAAATATATTATAATTTGAAATGTACCAAATAAATAAACTGGATTTCCAAATATTTTTATAAAGTTAAAAATATAAACCCATATATCAGGATAATTCATGGGTCTTCCTGAAATTTCATTAGAACTTATTTTTTCTGTTCCAAGTAGATAAATTTGCTTTAATTCATTAATACTCGGTATTATCGTTGTTAAATCTGCAAAAATTACTTTAAATTCGTGTGGTAATAAATTTGATAAAAGAAAATTATTCTCAGTAAACAAGTCAATTAAAAAAAAAATTATAAATATAGATGAAAAGATTAATATGAAAATATTTTTATTATAATTTTTAATTTTAAACATTATTTAATTATCAATTTTTGTTTAAATCATAAAATTTTATTATTTTATCACCAACGATTTCACCGATTTGATAATTTCCCAACTCATTAAAATGACCACCGTCTTTATAAAATACTTTATCTGAATATTTAAAAGAATTAAAGATTTTCAATGGTATCATTTCATTATTCAAAGCAATTTTTGACCATTGATTAAATGGGTATCGATTATCTTGGCTACAATTTATTACAAACACATCTTTATCATTAAAAAAATTTTTAATCTTTTTAAAAATCCTATCTGTTATTTTGATTGAATTATTCTTAATTTCAATATCAACATCGTATGAAGTTTTTTTATTTACCAAATAATATATTTTGTACAAAGTTATAGATATGAATAAGTCAATTCTGCTTACCAATCTAATATTTTCATAAAATATTGATTTATAAAATATACTAAATAAAGATTTATCATAAAAAATTAAATCATTTTTAAGATAAGGGCTTCTTAAAAATTGATTTTTATTGCGGTTTTTGACTACCCATTCATAAGTATTATCCATAAAATCGTTATTACAAATTTGCATCACAACAAAGTTAGGATCAAAATCTTTGTACATTTTTTCTAATAATAAAAATTGTTGGAGATTTCCATATCCACCAGCACCTATAGTTTCAATATAAATATTACTGTTAGTTTTTTTTTTAAATTTATCAGCAAACACTGAGAACCACATTTTATCATTACTTGCATAAGGCATATTTGTGAAAGAATCTCCGATGACAAGAATCTTTAAATCTGCATTGCTTTTCGTACCATAAAATCTGGCGCCATTTTCATTAGTTATAAAATGAACATTGTATTTTTTACCCAATAAATCTTTTTGTTCAATTTTTAAGTCAAGATTTTTTTTTAGTTTCCATCCAATATGTTTATCTGACTCATGGATTACAGGATAGACTTCTCTTACATATATCTCAAAAAAAATAGATATTAATAAAATTATAAAAAAAAGTTTTTTCATATAAGTTAATTAATTTTCAAGCAATTTTTTTGAAAAATTATTTTTTGGCTTATTATTTATTATTAAAAATTTTTTTAAATTTCTGGGAATATTTTTTTCCTCAATAGCTTTTACTAAATTATTTACATTCAATTTATTAATAATAATTGATTTTTTGTATTTTTTTGCTTCAAAAGCCATCACACCATAATTTGAAACAATAATTTTTTTATTTAAAGTTTTAGCCCAATTAAAAACATTGCTAACACCTGAAAAATTTATATATGCTGCATAAATTTTATCTGCGTTATAAACAAGACTCGATAAGTCATTTAATTCAATATATTTATCAATAAAATTAAAGTTTTTATATTTTCTTTTAGTAATTTTTAAATATTTGAGTACAGATTGTTCAACTTTACCAACAAATAGAATATTGGTTTTTTTTGGATTTATTTTATACAAACATTTCATCAATTCAAAAATTCCTTTTCTACTGTCCAAGTATCCAAAAAGTAAAATTCTATTTTTAGAATTTATCCAATTCTTAGGTGTAAATACTGGAAGTATTTTTGAAGTTTTTTCTATAGGTACAAAATCTTCTAAATATTTGACTCTATTATTTGTATATTCTGAATACTTATAATCTAATGAGTAAACTTTTACTTTTAGTTTAAGTAATATTTTTATGAAGAAATGTTTTAAAGCATACATTATTCTTTTTTTTATATTTACCTTTATATTAAAATACTTTAAATAATGAATTTCAGGTCTCATTAAAATTCCACTAATTCTGTAATTCTTAAAATAATTAAATATTTTAAAAATTATTATTGATAAAAAAGAACTATCCAAATGTAAAAAAATTATTTTTGTATCTTTTTTAACGTATTGACTAATTTTTTGTAATATAAAAAATTTTTTTATAACTTTATTAAAAACAGAATTTGTAAAATGGTAATTAAATTTAAAAAATTTCTTTTCTATTTTTTTATATTTTTTAATTTTAGTTTTTGGAAAAAATAAAATAGCTTTTTTATTTTTTTTAATTAAATATTGATCAATTTCATTTAGATAATCAATTCTATGACCTGTTGAAATCCAATCTATTATTAGATAATTACTCATAAATTAAATTTTTAGAATTAAATCATACTTTAATTCAGGTTGGTAAATATTCTATATTCTAATATTCACTGATATCTTATTATTTTTTAATAAAAAAGGAATTAGATAATTAATTTTTAGAGACTAAAGTTGTAAATAGTATAATTATATTAATAAAAATAATATGAAAATTAAAGTTAGTTCAAATAAAAGTTTTGGTTTAGTTTTTTTTGTAGTTTTTTTGTTAATTGCTTTGTGGCCATTATCTTATAATTCTGAAATTAGAATTTGGTCTTTTTTATTATCAATAATTTTCTTAATTCTAGGTTTGTTAAATTCAAAAATATTAAGCCCAATGAACAAGATATGGTTTAAATTTGGATTGTTACTTGGAAAATTTGTTTCGCCATTAGTGATGGGAATAATATTTTTTTTGGTGGTGACACCTATAGGTTTAATAATGAGGATTTTAAAAAAAGATTTATTAAGTCTTAAATATAATAAAAATTCCACTTATTGGATTGAAAAAAATGGACCAAAGAGTAAAATGAAAAATCAATTTTAGTATGAGTTTTATTAAAGAATTTTTAGAGTTTTTAAGTGTTAGAAAAAAATATTGGCTTTTACCAATTATAATTGTCTTAGTTATATTTGGTGGCTTAATTATTTTAAGTCAAGGCTCTGCTGTAGCTCCATTTATTTATACAATTTTTTAGTGAAATCAATTTTAGGCATATCTGCATTTTATCATGATAGTGCTGCTTGTATTTTGATTGATGGCGAAATTAAAGCTGCAGCCCAGGAGGAAAGGTTTACAAGAAAAAAACACGATCCAAACTTCCCGAGTAATGCAATTGAGTTTGTTTTAAATTATACAAATTTAAAATTAAATGAGGTTGATCAAATTGTTTTTTTTGAAAAACCTTTTTTAAAATTTGAGAGACTTTTAGAAACATATGTTGCATTTGCACCAAAAGGATTTGTCTCTTTTAGCAAAGCTATGCCTTTGTGGATTAAGGAAAAACTTTTTCAAAAAAACTTATTATTTAATTATCTAAAAGAACAAGATACTAATTACAAATCTGATCAAAACATATTTTTTTCAGACCATCACTTAAGTCATGCAGCAAGTGCATTTTTCCCTTCACCATTTGATGAAGCTGTAGTTTTAACAGCTGACGGAGTGGGTGAGTGGGCCACAACTACAGTAGCTGTTGGAAATGGAAATAAATTAGAGATTAAAAAAGAAATTCATTTCCCACATTCGCTTGGATTACTTTACTCTGCATTTACTTATTATACTGGATTTAAGGTTAATAGTGGTGAATATAAATTGATGGGATTAGCGCCCTACGGAAAACCTATTTATGAAAATAAAATTAAAAAACTTATAGATATTAAAGATGATGGTACTTTTAGATTAAACCAAAAATACTTTAATTATGCTACAGGCTTAACTATGACTAATGATAAATTTAATAATTTATTTGGTCAAAAATCTAGAAACCCAATTAATGAGAAATTAACTCAATTTCATATGGATATAGCTGCATCAATTCAAAAAGTTACAGAAGATGTTATGATTAAATTATCTAAATCTATTCGTAAAGAATATGGCATTAAAAATTTATGCTTAGCGGGAGGTGTTGCATTAAACTGTGTTGCTAATGGTAAAATTCTTAAAGAAAAAATTTTTGATAATATTTGGATACAGCCAGCTGCTGGAGATGCAGGAGGATCCTTGGGTGCTGCTTTAGCTTTATGGTACTTAGATCAGAATAATGAGAGAAAAGTTAATTCAAGTGATAATATGAAGGGATCTTATTTAGGACCTGAATTTACACAAGATCAAATTGAAGATGAATTAAAAGCTTCAGGAGCTAATTTTGAAGTAGTTGAATACGAAAATTTAATTGATAGGACATCTAGTTATTTATCTAATGAAAAAGCTATTGGGTGGTTTCAAGGCAAGATGGAATTTGGTCCAAGGGCTTTAGGTGGTAGGTCGATTTTAGGCGATCCAAGGTCTGATAAAATGCAAAAAAATTTAAATTTAAAAGTTAAGTACAGAGAAAGCTTTAGACCGTTTGCGCCGTCAATACTAAGAGAAGATATATCTGATTGGTTTGATATAAATGTCGACAGTCCTTACATGTTATTAGTTGCAAATATTAATCTAGAAAAAAAAATAGATATGAATGAAGAACAAAAAAATCTTTTTGGTATAGAGAAACTCAATATTAAAAGATCTGAAATTCCAGCTGTAACACATGTTGATTATTCAGCTAGAATTCAATCAGTAAGTAAAGATACAAACAAACGTTATTATGATTTGATTTCTAAATTTAAGGAAAAAACTAACTGTCCTGTTATAGTAAACACTTCTTTTAATGTGAGGGGAGAACCCATAGTAAATACTCCTATAGATGCATTTAATTGTTTTATGGGTACAGAATTGGATTATTTGGTGATTGGTAATTGTATTTTGGATAAAAATAAGCAAAATCCAAAATTTAAAAAAGACTACTCTAAAGAATTTGAGCTTGATTAAATTATTTATCTTATAACTAAAAAAATTTAATAAAGATCAAATAATTTTGTTTATATGATTTAAATTTACAATGAGAAGTGGTAGTAGTATTTTAATTAAATTAATAAAATTAAAATGATTAAAAATAAAAGAATATTAGTTGTTGGTGCAGGAGGTTTTATCGGAGGCCATTTAGTTGATCGATTAATAAAAGATGGTAATTCAATAGTAGCAACAGATATAAAGCCTCAAGAATTCTGGTTTCAGGATTTTTCTGAGGCTAAAAATTATTATGCTATGGATATGAAAGACATATCCAACTGTCGAAAAGTTGTAAAAAATATTGACTATGTTTTTAATATGGCCTGCAACATGGGTGGGATGGGCTTTATTGAAAATAATAAAGCTGAATGTATGCAATCAGTTTTAATTAACACTAACCTCTTAATTGCTTGTAAGGAAAATAAAGTACAAAGATATTTTTTTTCATCAAGTGCATGTGCTTACAATACAACAAAACAACAAGATGTATTTATTGAAGGTTTAAAAGAAGATGATGCCTATCCAGCAAATCCTGAAGATGGTTATGGTTGGGAAAAATTGTTTAGTGAGAGAATGTGCAGACATTTTATGGAAGATTATGGTTTAGAGGTTAGAGTTGCAAGATATCATAATATCTATGGACCTTACGGCACTTATGATGGAGGAAGAGAAAAAGCCCCGGCTGCTTTATGTAGAAAAGTTATTCAAGCTAAAAAAGAAAATAAAAATGAAATTGATGTTTGGGGAGATGGTGAGCAAACGAGAACATTTCTTTACGTAGATGAATGTGTTGAAGGAACTTTAAGATTATTTGAGTCAAATCATTCAGATCCAATTAATATTGGAAGTGACGAACAAGTTTCCATTAATCAAATGATAGAAATTATAGAAAATATTTCCCAAGTAAATAAATTGAATAAAAATTATCAATTAGACAAACCCAAAGGTGTAAGAGGTAGATCTAGTAACAATGATTTAATAAAAAGAGTTCTAAACTGGAGTTACCAAATGAGCTTAAAAGATGGATTGACTGAAACTTACAAATGGATTGAAAGTAAGATGAACCAAGAGGGTTCAAATTTAAATAGATTTACCAAATCGTAATAAGATTAAAAATTGGAATAAATTGATGTTCCATTATTATTTTTAAATTAAACCTTAAAAGATGAGCCAATAGGGCATTATTTTTCTCTAGACATTCCTTATTAAATAAATAAACCTGAAGTTGTAATATGATTAAAATTTTTTCTATTAAAGAAATTGTCGATGCATCAGAAAAATTATTAGACACATCAAATGATAAAATAAGTAAAAATTTAAACTTAGATTACAAAGAAAAAAAAATAATTGATCATCCAAAGTCTTTCGAGGAACCTCTAATCTTAGAAAAAGAACTTGAAAACACTTCCGAGCTGACAAATAATAAAAACTTAAAAATTGAGGAAAAACAAAGTTCTAAAGTGATCACTAATGGTGAAAATAATATTGATCGCCAAGAAATAGTAAATGAATTGTATACGATGTTTAATAAAAAAGTTAAAAAGAGCACGATAAAAATTATTATCGATCAACAAAAAGAAATTAAGGAATTAAGATTTAATTTATCTGAATTAAGAAAACAAGATTATCAAAGCTTAAGAATAAACAAAGAACTTAAAAATAAGATATCTGATTTAGTTAATAATGAAAAAATCTTAAATTTAAAAATTACACAAATTCAAAGTAAATTAGATAGTTCTATAGAAAAAGAGACTGAACTTAAAAATATTAATAAAAATTTAGAAGCTGATCTTATAGAGATGAAAAAATCATTAACCTCTATTAAAGAAATTAACATGGCAATTGAGAGTTCAAAATCAAAACTACAGTCTAAAATTGATGATCTTATAAGTTATCAAACTAAATTAGAAGACAGCGATAAGATTAACGAAAATAATTTATTAATTTTAACAAATACAAAAAACAGCCTTTTTAATGAAAATGAAAAATTAAAAAATGAATTAAAATTAATGTCTGAAAATAAAAAGATGCTAATTAGTAATAATGTTAATCTTCAAAATGAAGCTTCTCTTTTGTTAAAAAATAAAAAATTATTAATTGAAATAAATGATAGATATCAAAAAGAACTAGACGAACTAAAAATAGCTCAAAATGATACTCAAGAAGAAAATTCTGCTATAGCTATCGAATTACGTGATATGAAAGATGAAAACCAACAAAATATCAAAAATAATTTAAGTTTAGAAAAACAAAATAATGATTTTAAATATAAAATAGATTTAACTTACAATGAAAAAATTGAAATTGAAAAAAATAATAAAGAACTAGAGAAAAAAAATGTTAATTTATTAAATAAAGTAGAATTTATTAACCAAGCCAAACAACAAATAAGTGAAAATAATATTGAATTAAAAAATAAAATTTCAAATTTTATTCGTAATGAAAACTTATTGTTAAATGCAAAAAATGATCTTGAGAATGAAAATTCTCTAATAAAAAATCGAAATAACCAATCATTAAATGGAGATAACGAAAAATTACTTAAGACTATGAATGAAAACTTACAGAAAGAATTATTATCAATTAAAGAAAATGAACTTAAACTGATGGAAAACAATAAAGAATTACAAAATGAAATAGATAATATAAAATCTTCTAAAAATTCAACAATTCAAGAAAATGAATTACTAAACTTAAAACAAAAACTTCACTTTCATCAAGATGAAAATTTAAGATTAAGTCATGAACTATCTAATTCTCAAAAAAAATATAAACTTATTAAAGAACAGTTAAATGAGATAGAAAATGAAAAAAGTCAGATTTCTCAAAAAATTGAGGATCTTACTGACTCACTTTCTAAAACTAAAATAATCTCCAATGTTTTTGATCAAAAAGATGTTAATTCAAATAGAAATACATCTAATAGCTCAGATAGAATAGATTTAGAAAAAGAAATTGAGAATATTTTTATAAAATCTAAATAAAATAAATAATTATTTAAAAAACTTGTTAATAGTTAGTTCTTTAATTTTTTTTCCCATTTTATTGCACTTTTTATGATTAATTTTAAATTATTATATTTTGGTCTCCATTTTAAAATCTTTTTAAATTTTTTAGTATTTGCATAAACTTGATCAATATCACCTGGTCTTCTTTTTTGATATTGTACTTTTACTCCATTTTTAATTTTCTTAAAAATATTTACAATTTGCTCGACAGAATATCCTTTTCCATAACCACAATTTAAAATAAATGATTTTTGATTTTTTTGTAAATAATTTAATCCTTTAACATGAATGTTTGATAAATCAGAAACATGGATATAATCTCTAATACAGGTGCCATCTTTAGTTTTATAATCATTACCAAAAATTTTTATTCTAGGTTTCTTTCTTAAAGATTGAATTGCTAAATTTTTAATTAAATGACCATGAGATTTTTCTATCTCTCCAATTTTGCCTGATGGACTTGCACCTGCAACATTAAAATATCTTAAAATTCCATATTTAAATTTATATTTTGAGGATAATCTTTTTATTAATTCTTCACCTTTGTATTTGGTATAGGCATAATAACTTTGTGGATTTAGCTTTTTATTTTCATTAACAGATCCTTTAACATTTCCATATACACTACAAGATGATGAAAAGATTATATTTTTAACATTAGAATTTTTACAAGCTTCTAAAAGATTTTTAGTTCCAATAATATTATTTTGATAATATTTTTTTTTATTTTTTTCTGCCTCACTAACATTAAGATATGCCGCAAGATGTATAATCGATGTTATATCATTATCTTTAATAATTTTTATAATTTTAGATTTATTCTTGATGTCTGCTTTAAAAAATTTAGC
>Ga0209362_1000903_pt1 | contig 25002 bp, 21 predicted proteins | sample SaaInlV_165m_DNA_FD_184680 | JGI IMG/M metagenome (GOLD analysis project Ga0209362, IMG submission 184680) | Marine microbial communities from expanding oxygen minimum zones in the Saanich Inlet - Saanich Inlet SI037_S3LV_110m_DNA (SPAdes)... | ecosystem: Environmental > Aquatic > Marine >... | reverse complement strand
TTCGTGAACGAGAGTGGATCCCGCCAAGTTTTCCTCGAAGGTGAAGGCGTGTGCCTCGACAGTTGACGGCCCGTAGCTCGGATAGGGGTACATGATGTCGTCGATCATGACGCTTGATCGCCTGTACTCGTAAGGGAAGTAAGTTTGACCCTGTTTTCCTACGGTAGCCCAGCAAACGGTTTTTCCGTCGAGTATGAAGGCTTTCAATTCGGGACGATAATTATTGTTCTTCAGTTTTACCTCGGCGGAGACCAACCTGATTGCGGATCCGTTGGATTCTAAATCGTAGATCTCGGCCACTAGTTTTCCGTTGTTGGCAAGAGCCAGATGAAGCTTCCCTGCATGGACGAGGCTGCCGGCGATTGTGCCCGCGCCGAGGTTCAGCGAACTGATCAGTTCGTCGGGCGTTGCCGTGTTTGTTACGCGCAACGTGGCGTTAGCATCCTGCGAGGACATTCCCCAGCCCCAATAATACCCGCCTTGGTCTTCGATTTGGAGAAGGTGTTCGCCTGCAAGGTGGATACGGTCGACCTTCCATGCGAGAGGCATTTGGGCCAAGGGTTTTGGATTTTCACGGTCGGCGAAATCGGTCACCCGAAGCTCGTTTCCGGAAATCGAGAATATGCGCATTCCGGTTTCATCGGGGGCTGCCCGGCGAGCTTGGAATCGGTGAGTGATTTCGCCTCTTGTTACCAGACCCGTATCAGTCACTTCGAGGACCTGCACTTTTTTGACGTTCCCTCCTTCTTCCCATGATTGGAAGGGAATCAGGAACAGGTTTTGGGAGGGCAACTGTCCGATCGCCTTCTCGTCGTAGTTGGCCTCACTCCATGAATAAGCCCCTTGTTTCCCCATGAACACCCGATGTGCGAGGCTAGGGTTCTCCTTGTCGGAAATGTCGAAGAGGGAAGCGGTCACTCGTCCTTCTTCCACGCCCACGGCGAAAAGTTGGTCGCCTATGGGCTGGATGTACTCGGACCAACCGGGAACGATCAGCTCGGATATGAGGCGGGGCTTCTTTGGTTCCGTCAGGTCGATGATGAATAGGGGGTCTGTGCGGAGAAAGGTCACGACGTAGGCGTAGTCGCCGTCGAAACGAGTGGCGTACAGGGTTTCGCGTTCGGCCAGTTCCATGGTGCCGAGGTGTTTGCCTGATGAGATCTTGAAAGTCTCCAGCAGTGAATATCTCGCTCTCCAACTTTTCTCACGGTAGGCTTGGGAGATGACGGTGAGAATGCCGTTACGGATGCGTAGTTTGAACTTGTCGAGCACGCGACCACCAGGTTTCACCTCGGCTACTTCTTCGGGGATGCCAGTAAAGCCCGTGAGGTCGAATACTCGGACAATGTGCTTGTTGTAATAGTCGGCGGGGTCTCGAGTGACGACCATCAGGTTGCTGTTTGTCGCGGAAATGACTTGGGGTGCTCCCGCGAGGATTTTCTCATCGATTTTTTGAGGATTGTCGGGATCGCTTAGGTCAAAGGTGGCGAGGCGAGTACTGTAGGAGAAGGACCAATTTTGCCATCTCATCTTATCTCGCTCCCATTTTTCAGAGAGCACGTAGAGTTTGTCCCCGACCATGCGGCTTTCGCGATACGAGGCATCGAGATCCAATCGAGCCACTTCCGAAATTTCCGGACCGTCCAGTTTCAGCACCCTTACTTCCGACGAATATGGCCAGCTTTGGCCGCTTTTTTGGGCAAGCAGGTATGCATAGTCTCCGTCGTCGGCGACGTACATTTGTTCACCTGAGGCGGGCAGCCTGTGCCGGGCGATCACCTTTGGAACCGCGGGGCGGGAGAGGTCGACCACCTGCAAACCTCTCATCTGGTTGAAGAAATACAGCCTGTCTCCCGATAGTCGCCAAATATCGGACTCCTGCACGTTGTCCGTGCCGTCGTCCGAAGCTTCGGCACTGTCCGCCACTGCGCTCATGGCCATTAACTCGGGTTCTGCAGTTCGTAATTGAGCGGATGCGGACGAAATATTCCCTTCCCTAGCTCCAAATTTGCTACGACCTTTGTAAAAGGAATATGGAAGGGGATCGGAACTGTTCCACCTGACTCGGACGCGGTTTCGATCTACATCGAAAGGTATCTCCAAGTAAACCTTGCCCGCTCGCGATCCGGGCAGATGTCCTGTCTTTACCGCGTCCCATTCCCCTGTATCCTCGTCACGTATTTCGAGACGAACTCGCTTGGCTTCCGCCGGGGCGGAAATCTCGATCACGTCTCCCTTTTTCAACCAAATCGAAGCTTGGCTCCAACTTTCGCCAACTGCGATAACAGCATTCGCCATTATCGCGAAGCCTAAGCTTGCGATGGTTAAAGGGTGGCAAGCTCGGTTCAAGGTATTGGTTCTGGAACTTGGTGAAGCGTTTCTTTTTCTTTACCTTGTCTATGGACGAGGGTTCCTGTTTTGAGCCGCTTTCTCAAATAGATTTTTCCCAAGAAGCCAACGCGCCTTTGGGGTTGCCCGATACGTCGCCGCGACCGTTTTTGGTGATGGTTTCGCCGTTAGGTGAAACTATGATCAGTGCCGGTATGCCCCTCACGCCGTATTTGCTGGCCAGACTGTTTGCCGCCTTGCCTCGGTGTGGTAGCGTAAGCCACTTCATGTTCGTTTCTTTCATGTAGTCCATTTGAGCCTGAGGACTTTTATCGGAACTGACAAAGACGATCTCGAAGTCATCTTTGTTATCGTCGCGAAATTTAACGAGATTTGGAGTGAATGTTCTGCAAGGCGGGCACCAGTGCGCGGAAAAATAAAAGCCAACGGTTTTACCCGCCAATTTGTTTCGAGAAACTTCTTTGCCACGCGAATCCAGTAAGTTTTCAGGAAGAAGATCAGCCAAACCGCCCTTTAGCGTAGCTTGGTCATCTGTGTCAGTCGCAGAGTTGCTGACGGATTGGGTCTTGGCCTGTACTTTCTCTTGCCCCTGAGCCCAATTGGTTATGTGGACTTGATCTTCGGGTACGAGCTTAGCCAAGGGTAGAGTTAATTTTCGGCCGGCAGCGGTCTTTAGGACTACGGTACGGTTAGCGTACTCCATTAATTCCGCTTCCAAGGAGGTGCCAGAGGTGCTTGTCCAGGTTCGCATTTCTGCTGCTGTACAGACTGTTGCATAGACAAACAGGCAAAAAATAAGTTTTTTCATGATTAGCTCTTTGTTATAGATGTTCGTGGTTCGCCCCTTTTTGTTAGAGGGGATTGGTGAGTATTTTAGACAACCTTTAAAGTGCTGGTCTTGAGAATGCAAGGCATTCGCTTTTTTTTCTTGCCCGAGGCATTCCTTTTTTACTGATGTATGTTCATCTTTTTTTAACACTCTTAAAACTTAACCCTTCGACAAAAAGGAAATTGAAATGAGCAACGCTTCTCTAAAACTACATAATGCCATGTGGCCCGGACTCGTGGGCAAGGGGGATGATGAAGGCCAGGAGCCTCCCATCAGTCTCGATCGGATGCTCGATCTTTCCGCAGGAGCCGACGTGGATGGCCAGAAGTTTGATGGCATAGATTATTTCCTCTTCCTCCCTCACACCAATCCCGAGGCTTCCGACGATGAATTGAAGGCCATTGCGGACAGCATTACCGGTCGTGGTTTTGCCATTGGTTCTTTGGTTGCTCCCGTTTGGCCTGGCACAGTTGGCGATTCTGCCATGGGCACGGAAGAGCAACGTGGGAAATTTCTCGATGCCGTGAAGATGGCTTGCCGTATAGCAAAGGTCTTTAACGAACACGGAGCTCGTAACTACGGCGTGATCCGCATCGATTCGGCTGAGTTCGGGGTGGAAAAGTGGCGGGAGGATAAAAGCTCCAACACCGGCATCATTGTCGAAACATTCAAGGAGGCCGCCAGAATAGCCGCCGATCATGGCGAGCGTCTTGCCGCAGAGGGAGAGATTTGCTGGGCGGGCATGCACAGCTGGAAGGATATGCTGGACTTGCTCGAGGGAGTCGGTATGCCCGATACCCTAGGCTTTCAAGCCGATCTCGCTCATACTTACCTCTACACATTGGGTTACAATGCTCCCGAGCACGCACTGTTGCAGGAAGGGTATTCCGAGGAGGAATTTTACGCCGCCTACGAGCAGATGACGGACAAGCTTCGCCCATGGACCATTGACTTCCACGTTGCCCAGAACGATGGGCAGGTTCACGGAGCCGGCGACCACGACAAGACCGGTAAACATTGTCCGGCCGACGATTCCAACGGCAAACTGGACATCACTCGTTGTTCCCAATACTGGCTTAAGGATTTTGAAAGTCGTGGAATCAAGCACATCTGCTGGGATGGTTGCATGTTTCCTAATTCCACTTTGGAGAATCCCGATACCTGGAACGTCATTCTCAAGGCGATGCTCGACGTTCGCGATTCCTAGAGCCTGCAGGAAGTCTCGTCTTCAGGAATTTCCAAGTCGCAAGGCTTGCTTGTATTCAATAGAATGCATATGTATCCATCGTGTTGATTCGAGTTGTAAGAGTTGGTCATGGTTTTCCTCCCACTATTTTTTTAAGTAATTGTTTTGCTTGATTAGGATGTTTGTGCTTGAAGAGTTTTTTAGTGTTCTTCTTCTTTCGTTCATCAGTTCGCATGGGATTGCTGTTTTTTTTGCTTCCCGTGTTGTCGTATGGGCAGGAACCGATTGGCAGTGTCGAGGCAAATGCCACTTTGCCCAAACTGGAACTCGTTCCAATCGAGCGAAACGATGATGCGCTAACTCCCTTTGAAAAGTCTGAGCTTAGACGGTTGTTCGGCTTGGACTTGCGGGAATTGGCGCGACGACCCGTGCGCGGAGTATTGGGCTACGAGCAAGAATACTGGCGGAATCCTGCCTCGGTACACGTCTTGCGACCGGACGACGTCAGCCTTAACGGTCACGTTCTTACCGTAGAAGCTCTTCGCGGCGTGCCGGGCATGCATGTGACTCGTGGATTGGGTTACGACGATTTTGCAATCATGCGGAACTTCAGCGGTTCTTCCACGGAGAAGTTTCTCGCCATGGTGGACGGCAGGGAGGTTCTCCAAATCATGGGTGGAACAGTCAATGCGACTGGCGAGGGCGTTCCCTTGGAGATTTTGGATCGCGTGGAAATTATTCGAGGACCCGGCGCTTCCATTTGGGGAACGAATGCCGTAAGCGGCGTTTACAACATTGTCACCAAGAGCGCTGCCGCCACGCAGGGAGATTCCGTGCGTTTGGTCATTCGTGACGATGGCACTTTTCTCGGGGACTACGTTCACGGCGGTCAGGCGGGTGAGGATGCTTTCTATCGGGTCTGGTTCCGCGATCAGGAGTACGCCGAGGGTACCCTGAACTCCGGTTTGTCCGCCAAGGACGACGGTTCCTTTCGCAAGTTGGGTTTCCGTTACGACAAAACCTTGTCGAGGGATCTTGATTTTACCTTCGCAGGCGCTTTGGGCAAGCGGCGAGTGCATCACGTGCTGGATCTTAGCCAGCGGTTGTATTATCCCACCGAACCAGCAACGCCTGTCGACGCTGCTCTCCTCCAGGGTTTGCCTGGTGCTGTTGGCGTCCCCATAACTTGGCCCCCCTCTCGTGATTCCGATCTCTCTATGCCTGCCGATTACACTCGATACGAATATTGGGGAGAAATGCCGCACGATGCCAGTCACTTGCGAGCCAAACTTTCCGGGGTTACTGATTCGGACTTGGAATGGTCCTTGGCCGGATATGCCGAGCAATACAAAACCTTCTTGGGGCATGTCGGGCGCCGTTGGGAACGCAAGGAGTACGACCTCGACTTTAAGGCAAACAAGCCCATTGGGGATCGCCACCATTTGGCCTTTGGGTTGGCAACTCGGCATATGGATTTCGATGTGGAGGACGTGATGACGCCTCCTTGGAAATTCGATACCAATGACACTTGGGGAACTCCTGCCACCGACATCACCGTTCTAGATCATGGCGATAGTCCGACGAAGTTCGATCGATTTTCAGCCTTCTTTCAGGATTCCTATGAATTTAGCGACAGCATTCTCTTATCCGCCGGGGCCAAATTCGAGGAGAGTGATCTCGCCGGTAGTGGCGTTCAGCCGGGAGCCCGTCTTTCATGGGCTGTCAACAAAACCAACGTATTGTGGTCGGCGTATTCGCGGGCTTATCGCACTCCCTCATTGGTGGAGCGTTATTCCAAGGTGTCCTATGCACGCGTCTGGGTTCCCACTAAGGGTATCTGGCTCAACCAATCCTTCCCCGGAAACTCGAACTTGGAGAAAGAGGAAACCGATGCGTTCGAAGTTGGTTGGCGTTCTCAGCCGTGGGTGGATTTCACTGCCGAGCTGTCCCTTTATCACTACGATACCTCAAACGCCATTTTTTCCGGCCCTCCTAATTATGAACCCCACGACGTTAAAACTACGGGAGGGGAACTCACCTTCGACTACAGTCCTTTCCATTATTGGACTCTGAAGGGTGGCGTATCCCGTACCATCAGCAAGAAGGAAGGTGTGGAAACCGATAATTTCCCCAAGACCTTGGCCAACGTTTCTTCTCACCTCCGCTTGCGGGACGACCTCATCTTCTCGCAGAACTTCTATTACGCTGCCGACAGAACGATTGCCGGGGAGTCATATAATCCAATTCCTATTCCCGCCCACTTGCGGATGGACCTCGGATTCATCTGGCGACCTGACGAGAGTCTAGAGGTCGGCCTTTTCGGTCGTGACCTTCTCGATCCCCATCACCCCGAAAACATGTACCAAGACCTGGAACTCGAACCTGCCCGAGTCGAGCGATCCTTCCTTTTATCCATAACCAAAAGATTCTGATATTTTTCTTTCCGTGCTTTCCCTGATTACCAAATTCAAAGATTTCGCTAAGGCGATGCGGTTCGCATCCTTCGCCATTGTGTCTGTTTGCGTCTGCTCCAATGCGAGTTTCGGAAAAACGGATTCTTCGGAGAATGCTCGGACGGAGGCTCGTTTCAAGGCGGCTTACCTCGCCCACCTCCTTCACTATTCGACTTGGAACGAGGAGGATTTGCCAAGTGCCGATTCTACCGTTGGGCTTGCCGTAGTAGGTGAGGATAAACACCATTTCGCCCAAGTGCTTTTGTACCTTATCGATGAATTGAAAATCACCATTCAAGGACGCAAGGTGAAGGTGTTTTCCCTGGCGCGCATCCCGGATGCCGACGAGGAGAAGGAAATGTTCAAAGACTGCGCGGTCGTCTACTTCCTGCAATCGGAGATAAACAGATGGTCCGAATGCACGCTATGCGACAAGAAAGGCGTGCTAGCCATAGGCGAGGGGAGTAAGTATGCTCGCGAGGGAGCTTGCGTGAGCATTGTGAGATCACGAAATCGCGTGAAGCTGTTGATCAATCGGGAGGGTTACGCTTCACGCAATCTCAAGGTGAGTTCACGTCTTCTTAGGCTTCGCAGCGCGGTTGACCTTTACAAAAAGGGCGGCTGAAGATTTCTCGTTATTTGAGTTCCGCCAACTTGATCTTTACTGCGCGCTGACCTTCCCCCTTCGAATCGGCGACGTGAAGGAGTAACGTGTCGCCGGGTTTTTTCCTGCGTAGCATTTGCATGAAGGGTTCAATCCTTTCGAAGATTCTTTTTCCACCGACTTTTAGAATAATTTCCTCATTCTTGAGCCCTGCTTTTGCCGCGACTCCGCCTTTGGCGACCTGTCTTAGCAACAGACCTTTCGTATTAGGTTTGATTTTTTCCAGAAACTCGGGGGATTGCCCCCAGATTTCCTCAACCGCTGCCTGCATGGTAGGGGTGACAATAGTTTCCCTCTTTTCCATCAAGGAGCGAATGGCGGAAGGAGGAATGGCGGAAGCTATTCCTTGATGCACGTCGCCCAAAGTCATGGAGGCAACCTGAACGCCAACTATTTCGCCTCTGGCATTTAGCCATGGCCCCCCTGATGTGCCACCGGCTCCGATGCCCGCGATGGCGAAGGTTTCGGCAAAGGCACCGTCGTACCACTCGAAACTCGATTTTTTCTTAGCCACATATCCCGTGATGAGAAGGTTGTGCCGAAACACCGGAGCTCCAAAGAGATAGCAGGGTTTCCCTTCGTTCGGAACGTTTTTAGCGATTGGAAGAAAAGGGTATGAGTTTTCTCGTTTGGGCAGGGATAGCAGGGCCAGATCATGGGAACGGTCCGTGCAAACCAGTTCCAACGGATGGCGACCCAGGGTGGGGGAGAGAGCCTCGTAACGCTTGCTCTTCTTGCGAATGACGTGGCAGGCGGTAAGGACAAGGCCTTCTTTGCTCACAATGGTCGCGGAACCGTCTAGCCGCCCGCCCACTAGAATTTCCAAGCAAGCAGGGGCTACCTTGGCGTAGAGAGGTTTTGCTTTCGCTTCGTTTTCAGCAGTTACGCTCGAAGAGATTGCAAACAAGGTGATAGTGGCGAGCAAATGAACTTTCATGGACTCTCTTTTCTAGGTTTTCTGTTTAAGTGCAACAAATCCTTTGCCTAAGTTTTAGATATACTTAGGTTTCGGCAAATGAAGAGTTTGATCTCTAGGTTCATCGTAATTTGTTCTGTAATCCCATTTAGCTCCTGCATGGAATTTGAGAGTCAGGAACTGGCTTATTGTTATGCAAAGAATGATGACACCTTGTTGGTTACCCTCAAATACGAAGGCATTTACGGAGCGATCAAGGCCGGATTTGACGATCGATCGGATGATGTCGCTACGGACGAGCAATTGAGCGAGCAACAGGTGGCGCAACTTGAATCGGTTCTTGCGGGTGGTCGTGCCTTTTTCTTCAACAACTGGATAAGCGAGTACAGCCGAGCCGGTTGCGCCGAGGTGTTGCAAAAGATGAAGGATGGCAAAGGTCCCGAAATGGTGTTCGGTGATCCCGAGAAGAAACTCTTACGGGCCTTGCTGGACGATGTGAAGATTGAGAACATCGGTTTCTATCTCGACGAGAACAAGCGTTTGTGCGGTGCACAGACCATGCGCATTTCTCATTTCACCAAATTCATTCGATTGGCGAACGAAGTTTTTCGCCGTCAGTTCGTGGCAAAGTTGCTGGAATTGCGTAAAGAACAGGCGGAGACCGTCAAGAGTTCCTTCAGTCGCGAAAGTATCGATTTGCTGGAGAAGGCTCTCGACGACGATTATGACTTTCTTGTTCACGAGGGAAATCTGTTGCGCGTGCAGTTTCCGGTGGCGAAGTTGGACTACGAGCGTGTCGAAGAGGAAACGCAAGAGGATCTGCCCGAAGGTGTTCGCCTCGATTTTCGGAAAGGTGTTGCAACTTTCGAAATGGGCCGGTTGGGGGACGAAAAAGTCGTCTTGCAAAAGAAATGCTTCACTGGTTATTCCCGGAACGGCCTCAACTATATTCGAGCAAAACGTCCAAAGCTTCTCCATCAGTCCAAAGCGGTGGAAGGCATTTTACTTCAATTTCTTTCAGGCGTGTTGGCGGACTGACAGCGCTTTTGCCTTGAGCAATGAATTTCTCGGAATGGTTTGAGACGATTGTATGGTGGCTTATCGCGGCAGATTGTTGCGGCTACAACATCGTGGCTTGGGTTGGGAAGGACTGGTATGAGTCGAAGTTCGGGAAGTGTTCACGCATATTTCCCGTAACCAAGGCATTCGGGGTTTTTTACGGTGCTCTGGTGATTTGGCTGGGTACGGCTTTATTTCGGGCCGGATCTCCTCTCTTCGGAGGTTGATTTATCCCGAAAAAAGGAAGTGGCTTGACTATGCCTCGATCTTTCCGAAATAGTAAAACCGAACATATTTACTGCGAACCCAATCTAATTATTCGCCATGTCCATCAATTATAGAGAAGCCAAACGCATTTTAAATAAGCAAGAAGAAGCCCGCGAGGTGATCAACAGTTATCGTGGTCTGGAAAGCATCGGCAAGCGGATGCAGATGAGAAATAACAAGGATCTTATTCTGAAGCTCTTCGAAATAGAGGAAGACGAAGCTATCGTTGAAGTATTTACCCACCTCAAGGCCCTATACGAAGAGCAATGGGGTGATGCCGAGGCAACGGCTCCACCTGATAATCCAGGTGTCGTGACTGCAGATGGCACGGACTCAGCGGATGTCGCCGACCTCGACGAGACGATTGCAACTCCTCAAGCCGAAGCCGTACCCGCCGCTTAGACCTAGGCCACTAATTCTTTTCACATCGTGAAGAGGGTTCATGTGCATTTCTTTTTGTCCTAAATTGTCATTCTGAGGAAATTACATATTATATCATGACTATTAAAAGTACCATTACCAGTATACTCGCCGTCGGCTTATGCTCAGCCGGGCTTAACGCCGCACCCGACTTCAAGAAGGACGTCATGCCGATCCTGCAGGAGAGTTGCATCGATTGCCATGCCGCCCCGTACAAGAAAGGAACGCGACTTCGCAAACCCAAAGGCGGTTACCGCGTCGATACTCGGGAGAACATCTTAAAGGCAGGCGAATCCGAAGAGGCCGGCGTAATCCCCGGCAATGCAGCGAAGAGTCAATTGTACAAGCGCATTATTTTGGAGGAAGACCATGACGACATCATGCCCCCGAAGGGAGACCCCTTGACCCCCGCCCAACAAAAGGTCATCAAGGATTGGATCGATGCCGGCGCCGCTTGGGCTCCCGGAGTTGTGCTTCAGCGCAAAGGCTAACGTTTAGCCGGCATAACACTAGCTAGCTTTGCGGCTAGGGTTTTTGATTGTGAATCTCATTTGCGGATTTCACCTGATGGTTCTGAGTTGTTTTAGAGAATCTAAGCTTGCTTTTTTTCTCTTGGAAAGGAATTTCTTGGGTAGATGAAATTCTCCGAGCGCCATCAACCGAAGAGTACACTTTCCGGATCCATCATTTTGTCACACCCTTCTCTCCTTGATCCGAATTTCGTAAAGACGATCGTTTTTCTTTCGGCGCACTCCCAGGAGCAAGGTACTTTGGGGGTTATTCTGAATCGGCCCATGGGGCGTAAGTTGTCCGATCTCGACTCTTCTTTCATCGGCAAACCTTTTGGGAACACCCCTGTTTATGAAGGAGGACCCGTAGAGAAGGAGAAACTTATCATAGCGGCTTGGGAATGGCTCGCTTCTCCTAGCTCTTTCAAACTTTATTTCGGAATAGACATGGAAAAGGCCGAGGGTTTGCAAGCCGGCAATCCCTCTGTCAAAATTGCTTGTTTCGTAGGGCATTCGGGTTGGTCACCAGGCCAATTGGAGCATGAACTGAACGAAGACGCTTGGATTGTTTCGGCTCTCGACAAAGAACTGTTTGCCCAACTAGAGGACAAGCAGGTGGTCTGGAGGAACGTGGTTGGTTCGGTAAGTGACGAGCTGCGTTTTCTTGCCGATGCCCCGGAGAACCCGGAACTGAATTAAGCTGGTAAAGCTTCTTGGAGCATCCCATTTGTTCGAAATTGGTTTAGAAAATAAAACGACTTGGCTAAATTGAGTCCAGATTTCCTCGAAAAAAGGGCTTGGCGCACCAGTTGCTAAATGGCTTTAATTATTATTTGCATTACACCCTGAGTTTTCTGCAATCTAAATTCCCTCTGTCTCTCAGTTTCAAAACTTTCCACACTAAACAAATCCTCTCTCAAACACTACTCAAGTATCATACAATAAAATTCCAATCAGTAATGAGCAAACATAAGCTAGAATACATTTGGCTCGACGGATACAAGCCGACTCAGAGTCTACGAAGCAAAACGATGGTCGTTAACGATTTCAGCGGCAAGCTGGAAGACGCCAAGCAATGGTCATTCGACGGTTCCTCCACGGAGCAAGCGTCCGGGGACGATTCAGACTGCCTCCTACAGCCCGTTGCGGTCTTTCCGGATCCTGATCGTTTCGGTGGCAACGGTTGGCTGGTAATGACAGAAGTGCTGAATGCCGACGGAACGCCCCATGAATCGAACGGACGAGCCACGATCGAAGAGGACGATGACGATTTCTGGTTCGGGTACGAGCAGGAGTACACTCTGATTGATCCCGACACTAATCTCCCGCTCGGTTTCCCCGAGAATGGTTTTCCTGGACCTCAGGGTCCGTATTACACTTCCGTTGGGGCGGCCAACACCTTTGGTCGTGACCTTATTGACGAGCACCTGCACCTTTGTCTCGAGGCGGGCATCAACGTCGAGGGTATCAATGCGGAGGTAATGATGGGGCAGTGGGAATATCAAATCTTCGCAAAGGGCGCCGGGCAGGCCGGCGACGAGGTTTGGGTCGCTCGTTATCTTCTCGAACGTACTGCCGAGAAGTATGGCATCGTCATTGATTTGCATCCCAAGCCCGTCAAGGGCGACTGGAATGGTTCCGGGATGCACTGCAACTTCTCCAATGGCGTAATGCGCGACCAAGGCGGAGAGGACGTCATGACCAAAATTTGCGAACATTTCGGCCGGAATATCGATCGTCATGTCAGCGTTTATGGAGCAGAAAATGACCAGCGTTTGACTGGCTTGCACGAAACTCAAGCGATTGATAAGTTCAGCTATGGCGTCTCTGACCGTGGAGCCTCCATTAGGATTCCGGTGGCAACTATCCAGGACGGCTGGAAAGGACGTCTCGAGGACCGCCGACCAGCCTCTAATGGTGATCCTTACAGGATTGGGGCTGTCGTCATCAAGACAACCAAGGAAGCTCTCGCTTCCTGATTCGCTTTAGACACCAGATTTCATTAAATGCAAAAGGTCGGCGGTAGAATTTCCGTCGGCCTTTTTTGTGAGCGATCTATGCTTCAAGATTTTGATTGGTAAGATGTTCTTGCCGCAAGTACTTTCTTTTGCTCGCCTAGGTTGGTAGCGGATTTTTTTCGCTATCATCTAGTGTAATTCAAACCAATTTCCGAACAAATCCAAAAGGCTGCCGGAACTCTGTTGAGGCAGCCTCTTTGCCGGTTCTCCGATTGGCCCAATCCTGAAGTCCCGGATTCTCCCGGACTCTATGCCGTGTGGGAAGAGGGCGAGGTTGAATGGGTGGTGCCGCCGGTGGTTCTCTTCGAAGTCGGTTCGAAAGGCAGGTAAAGGGTCAATCCCGAGGGAATCCTTTCTGCCAAGGAGTTTGCGATCGCCTAATGTTTCGGCACATGAATTTGGACGACTTCATTCGAATGGCTGGAGAAACCCAACTCTTTGCGGATGTTTTAGCCGCTAAGTTCGTGAAGAATCACCTTACTTATCGTTTCGTTTCGACCAAGGACAATTCCATAGCTATGACCATTGCCTCGGCTATCTGTGCAGGGAATACAACTATAGAGAAACCCTTCCTTAACCCGCAGTGACTCGATAAAAGCTAAGTGTCATGGGTTCAGAATTAGAGAGTTCCTAGTCACCTTTTTTATTCTCTGGAAATAGAGGTTTTCCTCGCCTTGGAGTAATTTAGAAGGTCTTCCATCATTGATTCCGCAGTTTGATAACGGTTTCGTCGGTTTTTTTCCAGTGCTTTCAGGCAGATTTTTTCCAGCTCTGCAGGAATGTTGTTTTCTGGAGCAATATCTCGAGGTGAAGGAAACGGTTTGTGGAGAAGTTCTTCTATGATTTCAGTTATGTCTTGGCCGTTCAGGAGTTGGCGATAAGTGAGTATCTCGAAAAGTATGTTGCCCAGACCGAAAATATCAGCTCGAGCGTCGATGTGGGAATCTCCTCGGGCGAGTTCCGGTGCCATGTAAAGAGGGGTTCCGTAATGGCGACCAGCGGGAGTCAGTTCGCAATTTTGGTGTTTGGCCATTACAGGCTTTTTCAAGTCTGGTTCACCCCAAACTTTTGCTAGTCCCCAGTCGATGACGTAGGTGGCTCCGAATTCCCCAGTCAGGATATTTGCCGGTTTGAGGTCCCGGTGAATGACGCCTCTGGAGTGAGTATGGGCCAGCGTTTGACAAACTTGAATTAAGATATCGATTAAAACATGTAGCGGAAAGGCATTATGAGTGTGCGGGTCTCTCGTTTTGAGCGTCTTTATGATTTCTCGCAGGTCGCGCCCCCGGACTCGTTTCATTGTGAAGAATAATAATCCTTCCCGGTCGCGCCCCAGTTCGTATACGGGAACCGTTCCGGGGTGTGCTAGGTTTGCAGTTATGCGAGCTTCGCGAAGAAATCTCTGAATTTCGGTTTCATCACCCGATAAATGTTCATGCAGTGTCTTGTATACGACTTGACGCCCTAGGTTTTCGTCGAAGCAGGAATACAATTTTGCTATTCCTCCCTCACTGAGCAGTTCGAAGTCTCGATACTTTAATGAACCGCTCTTCCAGTGCAGGCCCAAGGTTTTATCCGTCTCCGAAAGGCGGAAGAAGCCAGTGCCTACGTCGATTGTTTTTGTGTTGGATTTCTGTCCCAATTGCTTGCTTTCTAGATGGAATCTATCCATCTGCTTCGAGTATTTTAGTTGGACTCATGGCATTTCTTCACAAACGCCCGGAAGGCCTTTTGGTTTTTTGAAGATTAGCGTGAAAGGCTTTGCCAAGATTAGATAATTCTTCCGTGATTTCGGGAAACTCGTCCTTCAGGTCGGTGGTTTCTCCGATGTCTTTCTCCAAGTCGAAGAGCGACAGTCCGATCTTTGCTTGAGAGTAGTTGGTGGGAATACCTCCTTTGCCTCCGGGGCGTCCCGCCATGGTGCGGTATCCGTGGGGAAAGTGCAGTTTCCATTTTCCCGCCCGAACAGCTTGGAGCTGGTTGCCATAGAAGAAGTAGTATGCCTCATGGGGGGACTTTGCTTTGTTGGATGTGAAGAGGGGCCAAATGTTTTTTCCATCGATGCGATGACGGGGAAGCTTAGCCTTAATCAAGTGTGCAATGGTGGGCAGAATATCTATGGTCATCGCAGGTTCTTTGCAGACCGATCCGGGGGGGATCGTTCCCGGCATCCATGCGAGAGTGGATTCGCGGCAACCACCATCGAACATCGTGCCTTTGCCCTCGCGAAGTGGAGTAGCGGAACCAGCATGGTCTCCGTAGTTTAACCAAGGGCCATTGTCGGAGGTGAAAATGACGAGGGTGTTCTTATCCAGTTTGTTTTTGCGGAGGGTCTCCAGAATCCGACCGACAGACCAGTCGACTTCCATCATGACGTCTCCGAATAGGCCCGCTTTGCTCTTACCCTTGAACTTGTCGGAGACATACAGCGGGACGTGGACCATGCTGTGCGGCAGGTAGACGAAGAAGGGCTTGTCTTTGTTCTTCTCGATAAAGCTCACGGTACGCTCCGTGTACTGCGTGGTTAGCAATTCCTGATCTTTGGCCGTGACTTTGGGATTGATGACTCGGTTCTTTTCTATGAGGGGCAGATGTGGCCATTTTTTGAGGCGTTCTTTCATCGGTAGGTGTAGTACGCCGGGGTGGTAGGGCCACATATCGTTGGAGTAGGGGAGTCCGAAGTAATCGTCGAACCCGTGTTGCATAGGTAGAAACTTCTCGTGATGTCCCAAATGCCATTTTCCATAGCAAGAAGTGGCATAACCCTTTTGTTTGCAGATTTCGGCTAGAGTGACTTCGTTCGCATTGATTCCGTGTGAGGATTTCGGGCCCAGAGCTCCATGAATCCCTACTCGTACATTGTAGCATCCCGTCAGAAGGCCTGCTCTTGAAGCCGAGCATACTGCCTGTGTAACATAGAAATCAGTGAACTTTCGACCTTCCTCGGCCATGCGGTCGAGATGCGGAGTCGGGTAGGCTTTGGCGCCAAATGGCCCGATGTCGGCATAGCCCATGTCGTCGATGAAAATGACTACCACGTTGGGCGTCTTGTCGGCATGGATGGAGGCGGGGGCTACTAATGCGAGCAGGGAGAGTAAGAGGTGGTGGAGGTTCTTCATGTGGCGTTCGTTGATTTGGGTTTCTTGAAATGCGCGGATGGGCCAAAGCCAAGTATGGAGCATGGCACTGCGAGGTTATTTTGTCCGTCGCGTGAGGTCCGCGAGGGCTGCTTGCAGGACGGGATCGATTCCTTTCCTGAAATCTGCTTTTGTGTTCAGGACTTCCTCATGGGCGGGGATACCCTTAGCCTCGAAGCAGACCATTTTAGGCGAATAGTATCGTTGGTAGGAAAAGGTGTAGCGCCAGCCGTTCGGCAGTTTTGCCTCGAACATGTTGGAGAAGATGCCGTTGGTGTGGTCTCCTATGATGCGCACGTGAGGCAGTTCCTTCATCACCATGGCGAATACGTCGGCGGCGCTGAAGGAGGCGTCGTTGGTGAGCAGGACGACGGGCTTTGTGAACTGCGTTTTTCCGAGGGGTTCGAGATTCTTAGTCTTGACCGGACTGAAGTCATCGGATCCGGGTCCCTTTTTCGTTCTTCTGTGGTGACCGATTCGCGTTTTGTCCGCAAAGCGTCCGGCAATGAGGTAGACCATGGCGTCGGTTCCCCCTGGATTGTCGCGTATGTCGATAATGAGCCCATCCCGTCCGGCGAACCCCGCAAAGATGCGGTCAAGGGCGTCGTTTGCCTTCTGCTTCGAAAGGCCCTCGAACTCAAGGATGCGCAGGTAGCCAAGCTTGTCCGACTTGGCGTGTCGGAACAGTTTGGTGTCGTCATCGACCTCATCGAAGCCATTCCCTCTGAGATTCTTGTTGGTCAGCTGAAAGAGTTCTTGGACGAGTTGTTCAGAGGAAAATTCGCGATAAAACTGTGGTTCTTCTTCCGGGTTGTACTTCCCTTTGTGGCCCCCGCGTGCCTTCAGGTTGACGTGTCCGTCCTTCAGTGGTGCGAGCATTTCGCAGATTATAGCGAACAATTCCTTATCTGTTGTGGTCTTGGTTACCTTCGGACGGAAGGTCTCGTATTGTTTTTTCCAGTCGACTCCACGCAGTTCGAAGAAGGCATATCGTTTGTGGAAGGTTTGCCACAGTTCTTCGAAGTTTGCCTCGGGGTCCTTGGTCCCTTCTTTTTTCTTTGGCTTTGCCTGAAGGTCGAGCCCGCCCGCTAGCAACAGGAGTAGGGATACGGTTGCACTAAGATACTTCATGTTGGTTTTTCGTCACTCTCAATTATTCTGCCGGAGGTACCGGCGCAAGCTTGGCGTGGCTTTTTTTAACCTGCCTACGAAGACCTTGGAAAAGTTTTACGGGATAATCCCGCTGTGCCCAGTTGACGAGGAAGTCGGGCAGGGAGCCTCCCGGGTTGGAGAGAGTTTCGAGGACGACGTGAAGTCGCCCTTCCTTCAAGGGGGTGATTTCGTACCGGGTGTACTTCAAGTTTACTCTTACGCCGACCGTCTTTGGCGCTTTGGGGTGCAGTACCGAACGCATGTCGACGTAGACTTTGCCCGTGCTCGCGTCGCGTCGAGTTCGGGCTTCGTAAACGATGTCGCGGTCGCTGGCAGGGAAGGGTGAGTCGAAGGCTTGGTAAAAGATCTTGTGGAAGTCTGCCTTCTTTTCGATCAAGTGGCCTTTGTCGAAGTTCTCGATCCATTCTTTCCAATGGGCGGAGTCCTCGATGACGTAAAGCAATTTTCCGATTGGAGCCATTACTTGACCCTCACCTCGAAAGGCCACCATTTCCCCCACGTCTTTTTCATAGACCGTTACGCCATCATCAGTATCGACCTTCTTCCAGCCCGCGGGAGCCGCTTGGGTCGTCGATAGGGCCAAGAGCAGGCAACTAAGCAAGGCTCGGAACTTTTTCATTTTGCTTTCTTCATCACCTCAGCCAGTTTTACCTTGGATCCATTCCTTCGTTTGCTTTCGTCGGCGGCCTCCATGAAGGCATAGATCGCGAGCGACTCCTTTGGCGAAACCGGCGGCTTGCCCGTTTGAAAGAACATGATGATTTCCTTCACCAAAGGATCGTAACCGTCATACCCACCTACTCCGGCCTCTCCTTTTGTGCCAACGGCTTTTCCACCGTACCCTTTCCCCTCGCGGAAAATGCCGACTCGGTTGCCGGTCCATTCGCCAATCACTTCAATTTTGCCTTCCTCCGTCGTCCCTCGCTTCACTGAAATACAGTTGGGCCCCATAACGGTAAAAAGCGATTCGACGCCATGTATGCCATACCAGAAAAGATCAGGGTGATGCGGCTCAAGCGAGCAAGGCGAATGGGTCTCACAACGGGTCACTTCCCCTAGTGAGCCACCACGCGCCGATTGGGTCGCCTTTGCGAAGCGAAGGGAGGAGGAAGTGAAAACAGGAACCTTCCTTTTCTCGGCAAGTTCGAATATGGCGATTGCGTCCTTCAGCGATCCCGCCAGAGGCTTGTCTATAAACAAGGGCAAACCTGCCTCAAGGACTGGTTTTGCCTGCTTTAGGTGCGGACGTCCGTCAACGCTTTCGAGCAGCACGGCGTCGACCTCTTTGCACATCATCTCGATGCTCGCGTAGAGCTTTACGCCGAAGTCATCCACCAGAGCTTTCGTAAAACGGTCTATCCTGTCCCGACTCGACGGGATGTCGGGGCTACCTCCCTTGAAAGCTGCTACCACTTTTCCACCTGGGATGTGTTTGGGGTGCTTCTGGTCGTTAAGAATTTTTGTAAAGGCTACCACATGAGAGGTGTCCAGTCCGATAATCCCAAGCCGAAGTTCTTTGATGGCGTAACCATAGCTCAGCATGGAGGCGAAAAGAATACTGAAAAACATAGATTTCATGCTAACCTTCTTTGACTGGGATTCGTTGGAGGCAAGCAAAAGGGCTTGCCAGCGATGAGGAATAGAGAACAGGGTAATTGCTAAACTCAATACCGAAATCATATGAACGAAGCTATTTTTACTACCCGCCGAGGATTCCTCAAGCACTCCGCTGTCGCAGGAGTTGTGGCAAGTGCGCCCCAAGCAATTAGGGCGGCCAACAAGGCCGGCAATCAGTTGCGGGTGGGCGTGCTTGGTCTGGGCCGGGGCGTGGCTCACATTCGTCGCTTCGCCGAAACCTCGAATGTTTCCGTTGCCTATGTTTGCGATGTGGATGAAAGCCGTTTGGCGAGAGGTCTAAAGGCCTTGACCAAGGGCAAAGCGCAGGGTGTAGGGGATTTTCGTCGGATTCTGGAGGACCAGGACGTTGACGCCATATCTATAGCTACTCCGAATTTTTGGCATTCTCCAGCCGCCATTCTGGCCATGCAAGCCGGCAAGCACGTTTACGTTGAGAAACCCGGAAGTCACAACATGGCCGAGGCCGATATGATAGTGGCCGCTTCACGAAAATATGATCGTCGGGTGCAGATGGGCAACCAACGCCGAAGTTATCCCTTTGTTCGGGAGGGCATGCAACGTCTACGCGAAGGCGTAATTGGCAAAGTGCTTTCCGCCCGCACCTGGTACAACAACCGCCGTTCCTCCATTGGCAAGGGTAAGCCGAGCAAGCCTCCTGCCAACCTGGATTACGATCTTTGGGAAGGACCTTCCCCACATGTCCCGTACGTCGATAATCTGGTTCACTACAATTGGCACTGGCGTTGGCATTGGGGAGGCGGGGAAATGGCAAACAATGGTATTCATTCTCTTGACATTGCTCGGTGGGGTCTTGGCGTGGATTTGCCCGAGCGCGTTACCTATAACGGAGATCGCTATTATTACGATGACGACCAAGAGACTCCCGACACGGGCGAGGCAACCTTTCATTTCGGGGATTGCTATGCTTCCTGGAGCGGAAGCAGCTGTGATCCGCGCCGTGACGAAAAACTTCCCTTCTGCAAATTCTACGGAGAAGGAGGATCGATGGTCATGAGCGGTGGCAACGGTTACCAAATCCTCGATCGCGATGGCAAGGAAGTGGATGCCAAGTCCGGTCCCGGTGGTGAACCCGCGCATTTCAAGAATTTCGCAGATGCCATTCGTGACAAGAGCGTGAAGCTGAACTCCGAAATCGGTGATGCTCAGAAAAGCTCGAAGTTGTGCCACCTTTCCAACATTGCCTATCGCACGACTGGTTCGCTTAGTTGCGACCCTAAGGCGGGCGGAAAGCTGATCGACAACCCAGAGGGCGAGAAGCTGTGGGGGAGGGAATACCGAAAGGGTTGGAAGCCTAAGGTCTAGACCAATCCGTTATCGTCGGTAGAAGTCGACCCAACTTATTTCAATTTCTGGCACATCCGAACCCAGTAGTGACGGGGGGATGGTTGCTTCGTAGTACCCTTTCTTCTTCAGCAAATACGGGCCTTCTGCCGGCTTACCTTTCGAATCGAACATGCGGACCTGTAGTTCGTGCCTTTTGAGAGTCTTTTTGCCATTCGACACCTCGAATCCCTCCAGTCCGCCCAAGTGAAGACGTAGCAATACCTTCTTCGGCCAATTGCCATTCACTCGCTTGATCTTTCCTGAACCAATTCCGAAATCGCTCTTGACCTCAAAGAGCACTGCCGAATCCTGCACGACAGTCTCGATGCTGTTTGGCGATCCGTGAGGTCCTTTTTTCCGGTAGTCAAAATTGAACTTTGGCCCGTTTTCAAGCTTTATGCCTGTATGAGAGAGTTGGGACTTCCGAAGGGTCAGGTTGTACACTTCCTTGTCTTCCATGGTGATGCAACGGAAGGTCATCTCGGGATCTTTCTTGGTGAGATCGAAGTCGAGCAAGCCGAAGAAGTTGCCTTTGTTGTAGGAGAATATGGCTTGCTTCTTCGTCCCGTGAGTGTGGTTGTTGGTCAACTTGGAGGTCTCGAACTCGTAGAGGTCGTAACCGTTCGGCCGATTGATTTTATAGACGTCGGTTCGATGACGATCGGCAGAAAGCAAAATGACTCCGCCGATATTCTTTTCGTCGATGAGCGACAATATTTCCTCGCGTTCTTCCGGTACTCCCCACCAAGAATCCTTGCCCCCTTTGTCTGCGGTTTCCGTCCACAAGGTACCTGAGGCGATCACTTTGAATGTGGCCTTGGAGTTGCTCAGCTTTTCCTTGAGCCATTGCTTTTGGACGGGACCGAGCATGGTGCCTTTCTTGAAGTCGCGATAATAACGTCCGTCGGTCATGAAGAAGTCGACGTTCCCGATGGAAAAGTCAAACCAGCAACCCGGTTGCTTCTCGCCACCTCCGAAATACGGGTTGGGCCAGTTTTCTTTAAACACCTTCCAGACCGGCAACTTCCACGCAGGCTTGAAGGGTTCGATCCCCCCCGATACGTCGTTAGCTCCGAAGTCGTGGTCGTCCCAGATAGCGTAGCAGGCTGTGGTGGCTGACAGTTCGACGAACTCGGGGCGCATCTGCCGGCGATAGTAGTAGACCCGCTGGAGGTTGCGATGGGTAGGCTTGTCTTGATAAAGGTTGTCGCCCAGAAAGAGAAAGGCGTGAGGCTTGCGAGAGGCTACTGTCTTCCAGATTTTTTCCTTTGGAGGATTGTAGCGAGCACCACCGCCGAAGGCTACCGAGAACCGTTCTTTTTGACCAAGGGCAGGGGAGGTCCTGAATCGATTGTTTCGGCGACCAATAGGACCATTTTCGTCTGAGAAATTCGCGAGGTATTCCGTGAAAGGCTTGAGGCCATTGGCTCCAAGGACAACCGTGAGGTCGTTGGCTTCGGTGGCCTTTGTCTTGAAGGAGAGAATTAACGGATTGGTAGAGTTGGTTTCCGTGATTTCGAGGGAGATTCTGCACGGATGTGTGGCCCGTAACCAGAATTTCGCCGTGGTGGACGTCACGTCTCCCAGCATGGGACCTCCGAACAACTGGATTCCGTTTTCTTGAATGAGTTTCTGCAAGGAGGGGTCACGCCAGTGGTTGGCGATGCCGTCTTCGAGATTCTTGTTTTCGAGGATTTGCCGGAACAGATAAGGTTCGATGGGACCGACTATCGGGTCGGCCGGGGGAGTGGGTATGGGGGCTTTACTCGTTAGGGAATGTAGGGAAAGTAGGGTGTGTGAGAGGAAAAAGAAGAGAATCGAAGAAATTCTCATTTCGTCTTAGGCTGATGCGGCAGCTTGTTCACCGAAGCCAAATCGTTCGGATTGCTCTTCGGCGTGGTAGGATGAGCGCACGAGCGGCCCGGATTCTACAACTCCTATGCCTCGGTTCAGGGCAAACTCTTTCCACTCGTCAAATTCTTCGGGAGGAGCCCAACGCGAAATTGGGGCATGTTCGTTGGTGGGTTGCAGGTATTGGCCGATCGTGAGGATGTCTAGTTTCTCCTCGGCAAGATCCTCGATGGCCTTTGCTATTTCCGAGTGCTCTTCGCCTAGGCCTAGCATGATGCCTGATTTCGTAACGAAGTCTCGGTTTTTCGCGTGTCTTAAGACAGCCAGCGTTCGCTCGTAAGTTGCCGTCTTTCGAACTGGCCGTTGCAGGCGTTCGACGGTTTCAAGATTGTGATTGAACACGTCCGGCCTGGCTTGAAGCACGATGTCCAAGTGTTCCAGATGTCCTTGAAAGTCAGGTACCAATACCTCGATGGCGGTTTCCGGATTGCGATGCCGTACGGCTCGGATAGTAGAAGCCCATACTGCTGCTCCGCCATCGGGCAGGTCGTCTCTTGCTACGGAAGTCAAGACGCAGTGTCGCAGTCCCATTTTTGCCACGGCTAGCGCTACGCGCGCCGGTTCGGCAAGATCAAGCTCCGGAGGGCGTCCACTTTCTACTGAGCAGAAGGAACAGCTTCGTGTACAGACATTGCCAAGAATCATTAGGGTTGCGGTGCCGCGTGACCAGCATTCCCCCATGTTGGGACATTGAGCGCTTTGGCAAACGGTGTGAAGCTGGTTGTCGTCCACGATATTTTGCACGGAAACATATCCTGGACCCGTGGGAAGCTTGGCTCGCAGCCACTTTGGTTTTCGCATGACGCTCACGATATATATTCTTATCTCAACACGAATTGTCGGGCAATGCCTTAATCCTCTCGGCTTATTTCCTTCGGTCCTTCTTCCCCTGCGGTCTTATGGTACACTCCTGTACCAGGATCACGTTCGTAGCGAGAAAAACCTGACTTGCTTAAGTTGTCGGCAGAAAGTATCCGACGTTCGTTTCCCTCGCTGTGCTTGAAGCTCAAGTTAGGGGAGTCCAATATGCGCTCGACCGGTTTGCCCGTAAGGGGGTGTTCGGATAAGGGACCGGAATCCAGCCCTTGCTCGATTTCGAAGATTTCCCCACCACCATCTTCTGCTATGACGCGATAGGCATAGATTGGCGGCATGATTTGCGTCCCAGTGCGTTATGCCTTTCCTAGGCAGAGGCCGCCCGTTTCGGTTTCGGTTTTGATGGAAACTCAAACCCGATGCCGCCGTCTTCCTTCAGGAACAGAGTTGCGTCAAAAAGGCGTCGAGTCTTGCGGGACTTGAATCCTTTGAGAAGGCTAGTCTTGCCATCGTTGAGGAGTGATCTCAGTTCTTCGGGCGGAATTTGAAGGTCGAGAAGCGTCTTCGTGACGCGGAATTTACATTTCCCTTTGGATACGATTGGGTTCTTTATGCAGACAATTGAATTGGCGGTTTCACGGACTTCTCCTTTGCAAATCGGGCATTCGCCGACAACGGGTGCGTCTACTATTGTTGTGGGATCGTCTGCATTCGCTCCACCCGGAGTCTCGTTGAATACGAAGGTCACCTTGTTGTCCTCTTCTAATTTCAGCATGGCGGAGAATGGACGCCCGGCCTTGGAGGTGAAGCCATCCAATGGACCGATCCGGCCTTCCTTGATAAGTGTCGCCGCCTCATCTAGTTCCAGGCGTCTACTGGCGAACGACTTGGCGATGCGAAAGTCCCCTGACTTAGTCTGATAGTACGCGAGACCTTCAAATAGTGGGGAACCGTCGATCGGGGAAGTGAGCACGGTTTCCTTCATGTCGTCGGTCGATTCCTTGAAGTCGACGGTTCGTTGAACTACTAATTGTGTCAATTGAACGATGTCGCGCATGAACTGCTCTCGACTGTACTTGCCTTCCTCGATCTGCCGTAGTTTGTATTCCCATTCGCCCGTCATACTTGGACTGGTCAGGATGTCGGCTCCAACGGTCATCAGGAATGCACAAAGGTCTTCTCCCTTGTGAGTGGAGGAAATTTTACCTTTCTCTCGATCGAGGTATTTTTCGGAAATTAGATGCTCGATCGTTGAGGCTCGCGTAGCAGGGGTTCCTAGACCCTTTTCCTTCATTGCCTCAGCCATTTCCTCATCTTCGACAAGTTTCCCCGCACCTTCCATGGCGGCGAGCAAGGTAGCTTCCGTGTAAAGAGCCGGTGGTTTTGTCTCCTCTGTTACCAAGTTCATTTCCTTAATCGAAGCACGATTGGCGTCAGCTTCGATGAGAGCGGGCAAAGTGTCTTCTGGCTGCTTGTCTTTTCCGTAAATAGCCAGCCATGATGCTTCAATAAGTACTCGACCCTCGGTTTTGAAGGAATGTTCGCCGATGTTGCTTTTTCTGGTGGTGACATCCCATTGGGCCGGAGGATAGAAGACCGCAATGAATCGTTTTGCGATCATGTCGTAGATTTTCTTCTCGTTGTCGTTCAGGTTCGACGATGGCTGGTTGGTAGGAATTATGGCGAAGTGATCGCTGATTTGCTTGTTGTTAAAAATCCTTTTGTTGTCTCCATCGATCCAATCATTGTCCAGCGGTTTTTGGGTAAAAGGTTTCAGCTCTCCCCCTAGTTGTTGCATTGTATCTATACATGTGCCGACGTAATCTTCGGGCAGGGCTTTAGAGTCGGTGCGCGGATAAGTGATTGCCTTGTGGCGCTCGTACAAGGACTGAGCTAGTTGTAGGGTGCGACTGGCGGAGAAACGATACTGGCGATTCGCTTCGCGTTGCAAGGTGGTCAGGTCGAAAAGTCGACCCGATTGCTGAGGTGAGCGCCGCTTTTTCTCGGTCACTTCGGCTTCTCCTGCCGAAGTTAGCGATTCGTGCAAGGCTTTTGCCGACTCTTCGTCCCAGATTCGGTCCACTCGGTCGTGTTCGTTGTCCTCGTCTTTTTTGTAAGGAGTGCGTTGATAGACGCCCTGGTATTCGCCTTCACGGATACCGAACTTGGCTGTTATGCGATGGTATTTGCGAGGCTTGAAGTTGCGAATGGCTAGGTCGCGAGTCACAACCAAGGAGAGGGTGGGAGTCTGTACCCGACCAACGGTGGCCATCTGTCGACTTTTCCCTCTGCTTTTTCTTAAAGTTACCACAC